>Ga0180431_10000056_pt1 | contig 141239 bp, 112 predicted proteins | sample SS_ome_11_FD_132459 | JGI IMG/M metagenome (GOLD analysis project Ga0180431, IMG submission 132459) | Hypersaline lake sediment archaeal communities from the Salton Sea, California, USA - SS_1_MS_1 metaG | ecosystem: Environmental > Aquatic > Non-marine Saline and Alkaline > Hypersaline >...
CGGCGGAAGGCCCAGTGTCTTGAAGTCGAGAATCTCGAAAGGTATCTGCCTAATCGCGACACTGGTAACACCTCGCTGCTGGTAGACATTGGCCCGGAAGCGGGAAAGACCCTGAATGCCGAAAGAGAAGTCGAGCTCCTTCTCGTTCTCGAACCTCTTCTGCTGTTCCTCCGTGAGCACGCTGTAGGCGATCTGCTTGCTGACCTCGGGCGTCACAACAGCATTCGACGTCTTCAACATGACGCCGTCAACCCTCAGCATGGGAGGGACACCGGCCGTAATGTGCAGGTCACTAGCGTTTTGTTCTATCATCTCCTGAAGCAAATCTCTTAAATTGATCATCTATCCAACATCCCCTCTTTGTCCTGCACGTGTTAGTGCCGTTGCTACTCGGCCGCCGTCTCCTTGAGAACCTCCTCAAGGGACGTGATACCATCCTTGAGTTTCTTGATGCCGTCCGACCTGAGCGTATCCATCCCTTCCTTTATTGCATCATGCCTGATCTCGCTAGCCGATCCGCGGTTCAGGATTAGATCCCTGATGTTTTCCGAGATCGGCATGACCTCGTACAGACCGAGCCTCCCCTTGTATCCGGTTCCGCTGCATTTAGGACATCCCACCGTCTCGAATATCTCGAACGACTCCTCGTCCGCGATGCCCAGCTCCCTCAAAGCCTCAGGGTGTATCTCCACCGACTTCTTGCATACGGAGCAGAGTTTCCGCACGAGCCGCTGTGCAAGGATCAGGTTAGTGGAGCTAGCGACTAGAAACGGTTCGATCCCCATATCTATCATCCTGTTTATCGTGCTGGGTGCATCGTTCGTGTGCAGAGTGCTCAGCACAAGGTGACCGGTGAGCGCCGCCTTCACCGCTATCGAACCGGTCTCAAGATCCCTGATCTCACCGACCATCACGATGTTGGGATCCTGGCGCAGGAACGCCTTGAGTGACGATGCGAATGTCAAGCCGATCTCCTCACGGACATTTACCTGGTTTATACCCTCCAGGTTGTACTCGACGGGATCCTCGGCGGTCATGATATTGTGCATGGGCAGGTTGATCTTGTTCAGGGCGGAGTAGAGTGTGGTGGTTTTACCGCTTCCCGTGGGACCCGTTACGAGGACCATACCGTACGGGGACTTGATAGCCTTGATGAATTTATCGAGAGATCTGGACTGAAATCCAAGCTTCGTCAGATCGATCTGGAGACTGCTCTTGTCGAGGATCCTCATAACGACCTTCTCGCCGAAGATTGTAGGCAGCGTGCTGACTCTCAGATCGATCTTCTTGCTTCCGATCCTGATCTTGATACGCCCGTCCTGAGGTATCCTCTTTTCTGCGATATCGAGCTCCGCCATGATCTTGAGACGGGAGGTGACGGCTCCCTTCATCTTGTACGGCGGTGACATCATCTCGTGGAGGACCCCATCGATCCTGAAACGGACACGAAGCGTCTTTTCGAACGGCTCGATATGAATATCGCTTGCACCCTTGCTCACCGCATCCGAGATCAGCGAATTAACCAGCTTTACAACGGGTGCATCCTCGCTCTGGGCCTCCTCTAGACCCGAGTCCTCCTCCATCTCCTCGACGATCTCGAAATCGTCCTCCATGTCCCGCATGACTTCCGCCAGCGAGTCGGCGGAATCGTAGAACCTGTCTATCGCTCTCTTGAGAGCGTTTTCGGTCGCCACCACCGGACGCACCTCGAGACCCGTTATGAATTTTATATCGTCGATCGCGAAGATGTTGTCCGGATTCGCCATGGCCACTGTCAGCACCCTTCCCTCGCGTTTTACCGGCACAACCTGGAACTTGGTGGCCACCTCAGATGGGATAAGCTCGATGGAATGCTCGTCGGACTCGATATCATCGAGATCGACAGCTGGAACCTGGTATATCTGTGACAGGAACTCGGAGAATGCTTTGTCCGATATCGCCCCGGTCTTAACGAGGTTATAACCTAGGCTTCCACCCGATTTGCCCTGCTCACTGAGGGCCAGCTCGAGCTCATCCTGTGTGATCAGACTGGATTCGATAAGCTGGTCAGCAATATTATCTCTCAAGAATGTCCTCCGCCCAGAAGGTTATCCCCGGGTAAGTGAAGCAAATCGTCTACCACAAACAAAAAAAGGCTCACAAACTCATTCGGCAGATAATTCGTATAATTGAACAAATAATTCCGGGCAACAAACATGCCACACAAATTGCCGGTGTATAACACTTTTATATTCAATGTGATTGCCGGAAAATTACCCCGGGGTCAGGCGGTGAATCACTTAAGAGATGCATCGATGCGCCATCGTTGAAAATCCCCATAAGGGGGCGTTATTGAGATGGTTATTGAAACGGATGGTGGATATTGTTACGAAGTTATCCGGGTATATTCAAGATGCAGCTTGCAAAGATTATTGCACAATGCGAAGGAACGGGATCCCATTATAAGTTGAAATATTACCAACATTTCTTTCATGTGCTGACAATTATTTTACCGCTGAAAGACAGGCGGAGGATCAAAGCGCTCCGGCCGCAACCGGGGACGTTCAGTCGGGAAGCTGCCAGAAAATACCTATTCGGTAGTTCCGCTCACTCATCATGTATCCCGGAACCGTTTCGTACTCCACATCCAATATGTTGTTCATCTCCAGCCTTATCCTCGCCCCCATCAAAGTCATCATTCCATGAACGCTGGTTACGAGGTAAGGATCCAGCTCCTCGCCGTACCACGATCTCTTCCCCACGGCTTCCAGATCCCATCTCAAAGATAGGATCTCCGTATCCTTGAATACTCTCCTCTCGAGCTCGATCCCTCCAAGCGCCCTGTATTCAGGAATGCCGGGCGTATACGGGCTTCTCTCGGCAAACGCCTGCATGCCTGCAGAGAGCCCGTAAGATATGCCTCCGAACAGCCCCCCCCGGCGGGTGAAACGTATCCTGGCACCAGCAACGGATCCCGTACCATCGGAGCTATGAGAGGTGGCACCGCCTTCATCCGTTATGATCCTGGATCTCTCCCAGCGCCAGAACATATCCATCGTCATTAATCCATCCACGGCCGCTCCAATGGAGATCTCATCGGCGACCTCGGACTCCAGTCCCGTGCATCCCGTGCCCGATACACCCGTTGCTCCTCCCGATACGCCAACATCCGGCTGATACAGCTCCTGGGGTGTCGGTCTCCTGAGCCTTCTAGACACCATGACGTTCTGTGTTAATCTTCCGCCGTCATCCCTGGCGATCCCGGCCTCCCATCCTACATACCCACCTGCCGTACTGTGGTTTCCGCCGAACAATCCCGCCCTCCAGGAAAAGCTCCCCCAGTCATCCTTTCCGACAGAAACACCTCCCTCGAAGCTGCGGATCGACGGATCGAAGTGCTGACCGAGAAGGACGTTGTTGAACACCGACCTTTCCCCCTTTATGAACGATCGCGCGACAACGCCATCGACCCTCCCCGACCATGATGCCTCCCCGCGCAACTGAAGCTCATTCAGATATCCACTCCTGAAACTTGCATCGAGGTTTCGCTGACCGATCGCCGCCGTGAATCCGGCCCTTCTGTACCTGATTCTCGAGTCGAAACCGTTATACCTGATCTCTTCAAAAGATGAATATCCGGTTCCCGTGTAAGTGTCCTCGTACTTTTGAATGCGTACCAGAACATCATCACCGGCGCCCGAGATGAGCGAGAGGTCCATAAGTATCGATCTCGAATCGTACAGGCCCAGCTTCCTGACCCCGGCCTCAGGCGGTGTTTCGAAGGCGTCCTGCAGGTATTCATCGTAGGCGAGCGAAGCGCTCACAAACGAACGCGGCGTCGAGAACCAAATCCGCCTGGCGCGCTGGTTGTTCCTGCCATAGGTGAAATCCAGTTCCGTTGTGGGCCCCTGCCTCCCTCCCTCCTCTATCACCAGGTTTATTGCGCCATTTGACGATAGCTCACCTGTAATAAACGGCGACCCGCTGTATATGACCTCTATGCACACGAGCCGCGACAGGGGAAGAAACCTCGATAGAGGATCGAAGCTGTAAGGATCGCAAAATGGTTCCCCGTTCACGAATAGTGAGATGCCTGTGCTGCTCCTGCCGTCGATCGAAAAAGCCGACCGTGATCCAGGAGGACCGTATCGCCAGAAGTTCACACCCGGGAGAAGAGCGAGGATATCATCCAATGTGTTAATGTTATACTCTGCGAGCTCTTCGGCGGTGATGACCAGAACCTCGTTGGGAAAAACCTGCAAATCGTCGGCCATCGAACCGGGAAGTTCCACGCACACGCCTGCCGTCGGCACTAATGCCGCGATCAAAGCAGCCGCGCTCAGTGTCCGCAATCCGCCCATTATGCTCTCCTTCTTTCCCATGCCGAAACGACACCAACCACGGGTACGACGGTAACCGCGAATATCACAGTATTGGAGACCGTATGCAGAATCACGAAAAGTAGACCTGCAGCAAAGAAGCCCGGAACTCCTGAAATGAATCCCTCTAGACCGAGCACTATGACAGCCGACGCACAGGTTGTAAGAAAATCATACATGAGTGTCAGGATCAGTCCCGCAGCAGCGCTTACTATAACCGCCTCCTTCCTCCCGCAGGAGAGCCTGCCTCCCAGTACACCACCCGCCAGACCGATAAGGCCGTAGCCGAAAACCTGGGCCAGCGCTAGAGGAGGCAGCGGCGGACCGTAAGGATTGAAGAGAGAGAATATGAGTATAGACAGCATACCTATCACGATGCCCAGACGGACACCCAGAAAAATCCCTCCGAGAAAAACGCTGAGGGTCATAAGCTCAACGTTGGGCACCGCGGCGAACAGATAACCCAGAACAACACTCAAGGCTACAAAGAGAGCCGCTATTATGATCCTTCTCTCATGTCGTTCGGGTTTTGCCATACCTGATTGTCGTTCAAATATTAGATGGGGGGTCTGCCTGAAATGCACGGTTGGCGACCACGCTGCTCCACTACTGAAGCGACTGTAAGTCAGCTTATTGGGGTGGTCAAGTCAAATATCGGGGATGTGTGCTATCATCCGTTTGCATCGGCCGTTCCGGGCCGACCATACGAATCACCCTACGATCAATCTTCCCCGGAAACGGGGCGGCCGAGACGGGAGGCTTTCTTCAACGAGGTCGCTGATTCAATCGGAACACGAAGCCCGCCTATCTCTACCTGCTTTGCCTCTTCCGAATGGAAATCGGATCCTCCGGTGCAGATAAGGCCTCTCTCTCCTGCGGTTCTTTCCAGTTCATTCACGAGCTCCGGCGAATGATTCGGGTGCCATACCTCCAGCCCCCCTACACCTTCATCGCAAAGGGTATCCAGCACCTTGCGTTTCCTGACATGAATCCCAGGATGGGCCCATGCGGCGACACCGCCAGCAGCTTTGATCATCCCCATGACCCGTTCTATAGGGTACACCGTCTTCGGCACGTAACAGGGTTTTCCAAAACCGATCCAGCGATCGAAAGCCTCCTGTGTGAATTTCACATATCCCTTTTCCAGCAAGACCATCGCTATGTGCGGTCGGCCCACCGTACCGCCTCCAGCTTCGCGCATCACTTCTTCCATGGTTATATCGATACCGTGTTTATTCAATCCCCCGACCATCTCCTGCGCCCTGCCGATCCTTTCCCCTGCCAGGTACTCGAGGCTTTCCTGCATAACCTTATCATCGATCTCGATCAAGTATCCCAGTATGTGAACGTCCAGGCCGGACACCCTCGTGCTGAACTCCACCCCGGTCAACACATCCATGCCGAACCGTTCCCCCGCGAGGATCGCTTCAGCCTGGCCCGCGATAGTATCGTGGTCTGTCACCGAAACAGCGGACAAGCCCTTCATGCAGGCCAGCTCGACCAGCTTTGATGGCGAGTATATACCGTCGGAATTATTGGAATGCAGGTGGAGATCGCAGAAAGGCTTGAAGCCCGTCATGTCAAACCGCTTTAAGAAATCGTGCTGAATCTTTTCATCTTCTCATTGATATCGCGGAACGTAACATCTATGATATAGACCTCTTCGAAGTGCTCCCGGGCCTTACCCATATCACCGAGCATTTCGTATGCTACACCGAGGTTATAATGAATTCCCAGGCTGTCGCCTCCCGAGACCTTCACTATCGCCAGGCCGCGCTGCAGCTGTTTGACCGCCAAGCGCGGATTGTTCTGTGAGAGAAAGCAGTACCCGATCATTTCCAGGCTCTTGAGTTGGAGCTGCTCGAATCTGGCCGCGATCTGGAATTCCTTAACCGCTTCGTTGTACAGGGCCATCTCGAGATAGGCCAGACCCAGGTCGTAATGACTTTTGAAATCGTTCTCCTCTACATCGCTAGTTATCTCCTCGGCGATGTTCACGCTCTGTTCGCTCTCGTCGGTTAATTCCGCTTCCAGGTCCTCCGCGGTTGGCTCGTCACCCCCTTCCGGTGACTGGTCATCGGCGGGAACAGGTTCCTGAACGGTGGAGGCGCCTTCGGACTCGACTTCGGTTTCGCCCACGGGCTCTGCCGAGGATTGTTCCGCATCCGACTCCATGGAGTCCGGCTGCTCCTCGGGCTCTTCCGACTGCCCCTCATCAAACCTGGCAGCATCGGGCAGCGGCTCATCCGGGTCCATTGCCGCGATGATCTCCGATTCGTCGATCGTCTCCTTGACGATCGCGCTCACGTCGACGTCTTCATCACCGGTGACCGGCTCGGCGGCAGGTGCCTCTCTTTCGACAGATTCCAGTTCTTGGGGATTGAGAGATGATTTGAGCTCTTCCAACCTGCTGCGGTAACGATCGGCGTTATCCACATTGCCCGAAAGTGATAGCAGATGAGCAATGGTACGGGCCTCTTTAGACTTCTGCCCCAAGAGGGAAAAAACATCCGCGGCCCGTGCCGTAGCCGCTTCGCTCTTCGGTAACATCTGCAATATATTATCGACCTTCTCCTCAACACCGTTTAATGAAGCCTGGTTGGACCCCAGGACCAAATCTAGGTACTGAACGAAGAAATTGCTCGCCTCACCATCGAATCTCTGCTTGGCCTTCAGCTCTCCCAGCTTATAAACAGTCCCCATGTGATCGGGCACGATCCGGAGTATCTTTTTGCATACAGCTACGGCATTGTTGTACAGGGCGACCTTCTCGTAATTTAGTGTGGCTTTTTCGAAGTTGGAGACGGCATTTACACGGTCGTTGGACTTGAGATAAAGATCTCCAAGATCGTTAAAGATATTCGGATTGTTGTTCTCAAAGGTAAGCAGGCGCTTGTACTCGCCGATCGCCTTGTCGAAATTACCTTTCCTCAGGTAATTCTGCGCCCTCTGCCTCAGCTGACTTCTCTTGCTCAAAACCCGACCTCACTTCTCGCTTCGTAGGCCCGATTCTCCCATGCTACCTCACCTTCCTTGAACACTACCGCTGCATGGTTCAAACCGGCTCTCGAAGGTATCTCCCTGTAATCCTCTACGTCATAGACTACTATATCGGCTTTTTTGCCGTTTTCTAAAGAGCCTACCGATTCTCCCCTGCCTACGGCGTATGCTGCATTTATCGTCGCGGCATTGATGGCTTCGGCGGGCGTCATCCTCATCTGAGAGCACGCTATCGCCACCACAAGCTGCATCGAGCTGGAGGGGGAACTACCGGGATTGTAATCTGTAGCAAGTGCCACGGCCGCTCCGCTGTCGATCATCTTCCTGGCGGGCGCAAAATCCCTCGAACCCAGACCGAACGTCGTCCCGGGAAGAAGAACGGCTATCGTGTCACTTCCGGCGAGCCCCTCGATCCCTTCGGGTGATACCTTAGTCAGGTGCTCCGCTGATACGGCACCCATCTCCACAGCGAGCTCGCAGCCACCCATCGGCGTGATCTCATCGGCGTGGATCTTCAGCGCGAGCCCCGAGTCTCGCCCGGCTTCGAGTATCTCTCGTGTCTCATCCAGATCGAACACTCCCTCCTCGCAGAACACGTCAATGAACTCGGCCAGCCCCTCACTTGTCACGGCCGGAATCATCTCATCCAGAACCAACCCTATATACTCCGCGTTGCTGCTGCACTCCCCGGGGACCTGGTGAGCGCCCATGAATGTCGCCACGACATCGACCGGCGTTTCCTCAGCAAGCCTCGCTATGACACGGAGCATCTTCAACTCATTTGTCAAGTCTAGTCCGTAACCACTCTTAATTTCAACAGTTGTAACTCCTTGTTCAAGCATGCGCATAAGGCGGAAACGGCTTATGTTGAATAGATCCTCCTCGCTCATCTCCCTTACTTCACGAACGGTTCTCTTGATCCCGCCTCCCCTTTTCTCTATCTCCAGATAGCTCGTACCGAGGATCCTCGCCTCGTATTCATCCGCTCTGTACCGGGAAAAAACGGCATGGGTATGTGGATCAACCCACCCGGGCAGAACTACGCGTCCCCCGGCATCGACGACTCTGGACACAGACCTCCCCTCGATAGAGCGGAGCACCTCTTCCTCGGCGCCGGCGGTAAAAATCCTGCCCTTTGCTATGGCAACTGCTCCATTTTTGATTAGGCCGGGATCGGACAGTCTCCTCCCCCGTGCAGGTCCACCCCCTGAACCCTTGCATAGAAGCAGTTGACCGGCGCCACGAAGCAATAAATCAACGACCTCAGGCAAGCGCCTCTCCTTGCATAACGAGACAGTTAAACCGGTCAGCACAAGCAAAATGCACGCGTTAATCAGCATGCCAGTATACGCCCGGCTGCCCGTATCAATCCAACTTTTGATCGGCTCCCGGCTTATTCGCCTAACATTGGTATGTGGAGCCCTGCATCCTTTGCATTTTTAACGGCTATCTCGTAGCCTGCGTCAACATGTCTTGCAATCCCTGTGCCAGGGTCACAACTCAGGCATCGACCCAGTTTTTCAGCTCCTTCCCGGGTTCCGTCGGCTACTACCGCGAGCCCCGCATGGATTGACAGACCCATTCCGACACCACCCCCATGATGAACCGAAACCCATGCGGCCCCGCAAACCGCGTTGAGCAGTGCGTTGAGGATAGGCCAATCCGCCACTGCATCGCTTCCATCCTTCATGCTCTCTGTTTCCCTGAAGGGAGATGCCACCGAACCGCTGTCCAGGTGATCCCTGCCGATCACGATGGGCGCTTTCAGGTCGCCACTACCGACGAGGTCATTCATCGCGCGCCCGAAGCGCTCCCTTTCCCCGTATCCGAGCCAGCAAATCCTCGAGGGGAGCCCCTGAAACGCCACCTTCTCCCTTGCCAGCCGGATCCACCGGCAGAGGGATTCGTTCTCGGGGAACAGCTCCAGGATCAGATCGTCCGTCCTGTGAATGTCCTCTTCGCTCCCGGAGAGGGCGATCCAGCGGAATGGTCCCTTCCCGGAACAGAACATCGGTCTGATGAATGCAGGTACGAACCCGGGGAAGGAGAACGCGTCTTCCATCCCTCCCTTTTCAGCTTGCCCGCGTATGTTGTTTCCATAATCGAAAACAATCGAGCCATTCGACTGTAGATCAACCATAGCCCTGGTATGTTTGACGATGGATTCCAGAGCTTCCCTGATGTAGCGGTCAGGATCCGAGCGCCTAAGCTCCCCGGCTTCCTTCACATCGTACCCGCTCGGGATGTAACCGTTCAATGCATCGTGCGCGGAAGTCTGATCTGTAACGACATCCGGTACTACCCCTCGTTTCACTAGCTCCGGGTAGACATCCGCCGCATTTCCCAGAAGCCCCAGGGAGTAAGGCCGCTTCTCCGACACGGCCCCTTCAATCTTCTCTAGAGCCTTATCGAGGTCGGTCTCCATCTCGTCGCAGTACCTCGTCTCGAGGCGGCGCTTGATCCTCTCCGGATTCACCTCGACGGCAAGGCACACACCGCCGTTCATGGTGACTGACAGAGGCTGGGCCCCACCCATACCTCCCAGTCCGGCTGTAAGGATAAACCTGCCCGAGAGGTCTCCGCCGAAATGCTTCCGCGCGCATGCAGCGAAGGTCTCGTAAGTACCCTGTAGTATCCCCTGGGTTCCTATGTACATCCAGGAACCGGCCGTCATCTGGCCGTACATCATGAGCCCTTTGCCCTCGAGCTCCCAGAAGTGCTCCCATGTGGCCCATCTCGGAACCAGCAGTGAATTGGCCAAAAGGATCCTGGGCGCCCCCTCGTGCGTTTTAAAAACCGCAACCGGCTTACCTGACTGAACCAGCAGGGTTTCATCGTTCTCGAGTCCCCTCAAAGTCTCAACTATCTTATGGAAACAATCCCAGTTCCGGGCGGCCTTTCCGCGACCTCCGTAAACAACGAGCTCCGCCGGATTCTCGGCGTTTTCCGGATCCAGGTTGTTCATCAGCATCCTGAGGGCTGCTTCCTGAAACCATCCCTTGCAGCTTATCTTGCCACCCCTCGGGGCTCTGATAACCTTCGCTTCCATTTTCACTGACCTCCCGTCTATACGATTAGAATTTATATTCAATCAACATGATATATCGATAGATATTTATTCCTGCACGGCATCAACACCGAACTCTACTTCTTTTGCCGGGTACGGGCAACAACAAAGCTTATCCGGTCATGAACCATGAAAACGATCCGGATATCAACCCCTCCTCACTCTCGACCCTCGAGATCTGAGAGGGCAGCGATGACAGCACGGTCTCCCCGTAGGGCCTCGAATCGAGCCTCGAATCCAGCAGGACGACTATGCCTCTGTCCTCCTTCCGCCTGATAAGCCTGCCTATACCCTGCCGCAACCGCATGATTGCTCTCGGAAGAAACAGCTTCTCGAACGGATTCTCCCCCATGCCCCGGATCCTCTCGGCGAGCGCCTCTACTACAGGCTCGGTCGGCACAGGAAACGGTATCTTCGGTATGACGAGGACCTCGAGCTCCTCACCCGGAAAGTCGATCCCCTCCCAGAAGCTGGCCACACCCATCAGCACCCCGAAGTCAAGGCCACGGAATCGTCTTGACAGCACCTCCCTGCTCTCTCCCCTCCCTTGAACAAGAATTCTATCCGACGGTAATCGGGCCGCCATCAGATCTGCCGTCGAATGGCAGAGACTGTACGATGTAAACAGCACCATCATCTTCCTTCCGAGCGCCTCGGCCAAATCAGCCACGATCCTGCTTACATCCACTGCATAATCCGGAGCGTTGGGATCGCCCAATTTAGTGAACACCTCTATGAGACACCTCTTGTCGTGATCGAACGGAGAGGATGCAACAAGCTCCTCCGGCTCGAAATCCCCAAGCCCGAGCCCCAGTCTGTCGCTGATATACTCGAACGAGCCCATCCTGGCCAAGGTCGCAGACGTGAGGATCGCCGATGCGCATCTGTTCTCCAGATAATCGGCGAAGAGCCTGTCCACACTGAGCGGTGAGCCGCAGATCCGCCTCAGCGCTCCCCCGCCCGTCCATTCGAGCCAGAAGACGAAATCGTCGTTATCGGCCTCCGTAAGGAATCGCAAGCCCTCCGACAGCTCCACAAGCTCATCCCTCATAAGGACCAGATCCTGTTGACAGTCGGATGCAGCAGCTGACACATCGCTTTCGAGCAATGGTTCGAGTGATCTACATAATCCATTACATAACAACCAGTAATCATTTACACTATCTGTACAATCGGCAAAGGCCTCCCCGCCGTCCCGGTAACGGGTTTTTCTATCCCTGATATCCCTATCCGGATTCAGGGCCGATGCGATAGTCACGAATAACCGGTTGAACGATCCTTGCAGCGAACGTGATCTTTGTATCAGTTTTTCGGGTGGATCGATGTGTCTCACGGATCTTCCGCCTGCTTCTATAGCGCCGATCAGAAACTTGAGACGCTCGACAGCCCCCGCAGAAGGATCGAGAGGTTCGAGTATTCTGTCGACGTCACCTCGCTCGACCTTGATCGAGAGGTTCTCGATTACACAATGCTCCAGGTGATGAGCCTCATCGAGTACGGCTGCACCGTACTGCCCCAGTACAGCTCCGTTCTGCCTGTAATCCGTCAAGAGAAGGGCATGGTTGACGAAGACAACCTTTGCTTCCCTCGCCCTGATCCTGGCCTTCAGAAGGTAGCAGCGATCGGCATAACCGCATTTACGCATGGAGCAGTGAGCCGGCGCCGCCAGCACAGAAGCGGATTCCGGGCATGACGAAACGCACAGGCCGTCCACCTCACCACGCCCCGACATCGCCACCGTAAGTGCCAGTTCGAGCGCACCTTCCGGATCCGAATCCATCCTATCGGTAACCCCGGCAAAAACCTTCCTCGAGCATATGTAATTCTCCCGTCCCATCAACTGCTCCATGCTCACACCGACATCCAGAACCGTCTCCAGGAGCGGCACTTCCTTTCCGTATAACTGGTCCTGCAGATTTCTAGTATACGTAGATACGACCACACGTTCCCCGGTCTCGAGTGAGTAAAGGACCGCGGGGACGAGGTATGCCATCGATTTGCCCGTGCCGGTCGGGGCCTCGATCAATGCCAGCCCACCCCCGCAAAAAGCGGTCATGACCGTTCTCGCCATCTCCAGCTGCCCCTCACGCTCCTCTCCGAGCACACGGAAGACAGAATCGAACACCGCCTCCAGAGAGTCAACTGCGGGAGCTCCCGTATAACCTGTGGAACGCAAGTATTCAAGTGTCTTGGAACCGGCACCGGGAACACAATCCTCATCACACACTCCCTCTCCCTGCATGAACCGGGCATCTGAACCTGCTTCAACTGGATCCGAAGCATCGAATGCGTCTACTTGAGCATCCCCGGATCCTGCGGAGGCCGCGGCCGCCTCTATCAGAGTCAGCCCTTGGAAATCACATCGTCTCGCAATGGTAGTCAATAGCGGTAGAGGAACAGGACCTTCACGAAGCCTCGTAATTATTTCCCTGATTAGTAGGAGATATACATCATTCGGACCGGACATGTTCCCCGCAGCTGTATCGGCCCGGAACGGGACTTCACCCGGGCTTCCATGAATCTTACGTCCTCCGGCCAGCAGATCTCTCTCGTTCTCGGGGAAATACGGCAGGAAGGATTCTAAGATCTCCTCGGTTATTGAGCTGTAGATTGAAAATTCCGGACCGGTAACCGCCTTCTCGGACATATCAGACCTTGCCCTCGCCTCCACCCTCTCTGCTGCGTTTAGTGCCCCTTATGGCGCAGTATTCACCGCACATGCTGCACAGCACATCACCCGAATCATCACCGCTCTTGTCGTACATAGAATCGGCCCTTGCCGGATCGATACTCGAGCTTATAGCCTTCTTCCAATCGAGCTCGGCACGCGCTCTCGATATCTCCGCATCCCAGTCCGAAGCTCCAGGCAATCCCTTTGCGATATCACCCGCATGCGCGGCTATTCTAGCCGCGATCACTCCGTCGTGCACATCCTCCACCGTCGGCAGCCGCAGATGCTCGGATGGTGTCACGTAACAGAGAAAATCAGCACCGTGCCAGGCGGCGACCGCGCCGCCTATCGCCGACGTGATATGATCGTACCCAGGAGCTATATCGGTGACCAGGGGGCCGAGCACATAGAAGGGGGCATCGTGGCATATCCTCTTTTGAAGAATCATGTTCGCGGCTATCTCGTGCAGCGGCACATGACCGGGCCCCTCGACGAATACGCTGACCCCTCGCTCCCGCGCCCTGCTCACCAGTTCACCAATCACGAGCAGTTCGCCTATCTGCGCTATATCCGTAGAGTCGGCGACCGCACCGGGCCTCAATCCGTCCCCCAGGCTCAATGCAACATCGAATTTCTCCGCAATATCCAGCAACCTGTCATAGTACTCATAGTAAGGATTTTCCTTTTTGTTCTTCACCATCCACTGCAGCAGGAAACAGCCGCCCCGGCTCACGACACCTGCAAGCCTGGTCGCGGCAACCTTCTCGGCCAGTCTTTTCGTGAGCCCACAGTGTACCGTCATGAAATCCACGCCTTCCTCGGCCTGCTTCTCTATCACACCGAAGAATTCATCAACCGTGCAGTCGGCCACCTCGCCGCCCGCACGGTTGACCTCAACCACAGCTTGGTAGATGGGTACCGTACCCAGCGGAACACTGCAATTCTCCAGGTTAACTTTCCTTACGGCATCTATATCGCCACCCGTGGACAGATCCATAACGGCATCGGCTCCGGCGTCCAGAGCAGCCCTGAGCTTGTCCATTTCCGTACCGACCTCGGCATGATCCGGACTTGTACCTATATTAGCGTTGACCTTGGTCCTCAGCCCCTTACCAATGCAAACAGGAGCGCAGTTTCCACGTACCGCGCCCAGTACAACAGCCTCACCCTCTGCAACGAGCTGCCTGAGCCTATCCGGAGCCACCCCCTCGGCCTCCGCTGTCTCTGTCACAGAAGGAGTTATATTTCCATCGCGAGCTTTGCTCACTTCGGTCAAAGTGCTGTTCCCCTTTCATCAATGCGGGCAATAGAATCTATATCCTTTTTATAAGAGCAGTCAAGGGCATACTTGCCTCCCTACCCTTATCATTCGCCCCGTATCAGTGGATAGGTGATCCCGTGCCGATCCCTGGTGTTTCAACCTAGAACCGTTCCTGGAGCATGACATGCACGCGGCTTCCCTCCAGGGAGAGACGATCTCCGACACCGAAGCTCAGGACAACGGTCCCCAGCGGGGACGGCGACCTGAGCCCGAAACCCAATCCGTTCTTTACCGTCCATCCCCTTCCGATCCTGAAGTACGACCCTATATCGTCGAAAACGAAAAGATGGCCGCTCCTGCCGAAGCGGTACTCGAAGCTTGAAAAGATAACCCTCTCACCCCGGAATTGATTCTCTCTGTACCCCCTCAGGGTCTTGGCGCCTCCAAGCGGAATCCTCTCAGCCGCGGAAACGTCCTCCGATGGGAAAACGCCCTCGAACACGAACCGCAACCATAAGCTCTGATTTCTAAACGTTGGCAGATCCAATCCGCTCTCGATGCGCGTTATGAACTGGCCCGCGCTCTCCACCCTGTCACCGCGCAGGTAATCCCTCTTGTAGGCTCCGTCCGCTACAAGCTCAAAGTGGAATATACTCCCTATCTCCTTTATGAAGCCCAGCCTGTACCTCTGCCTCATGCTCTTTAAAAGCTCACCCTGCCCGGGAACGTTTCTGTCCACGGCGCCTCCCGTTAGGATAGAAAAATCCGGCCCCAGGGGTATGCGCAGGAACATGCCCACGGAGTGTTTGACGTACTGCGTATCCTGAACGGTCTGCTTGATTTCACCGTCGAGATGAACGGGAAGCGAAAACAGGAAAGGTTCCGTGTAGCCGATTTCCATGTCAGAGTAATCCCTGCCGTCGTTGAGCCAGCTGAAGCTTGCATTTCTCCCCGTACCGGCGATATTGCTGAGACCGAGATCGACCGAACCGCTCGTAACGTAATCCCCGTCATCCTTTCTCGATACCCCGATCGCACCCTGGAAGAAGCTGTTTCGAACAGCTTCCTCTACCTCTATGGATATATCCACCATGCCGTCTCCCTTTCTCCTCACGGTGGATTCGTTGACCGATCGAAACAATCCGGAGGCCTCAAGGTAATCGACGGCTTGACTCAAAGCGTTCTCACTGTAAACCGCACCCGGACTGAGCCTCGAAGTGCGGAGAGCCACGGCGGAGTCCGTTTTAGACAATCCCTCGAAGACAACCCTCGATACAACCGCCTCCTCCCCTTCGAATATCGAGATCGACATCACAACCTCATTCACATCCTCATCGAACTCAAACGCGGTAAGCCAAACCTGGGCGAACGGATAGCCCGAATCATTGTATTTCTCTAGGATCTTGAACAAGGCATCCGCGAGGGCTGCCGGGCTGAACGGCTCCCCCACCCCGACTCCGAGATCAACCAATATCTCTCCTGCATCTGCAAGCTTGTCCCCCTTCAGCTTTAGATCACCGATAACGGCTCTGGGGCCCTCCGATATATCGAACTTCACCTCGAATGCTTCATCGTACGTCGAGGTGTCAACAGAGATCCCAGCCGATAGCCTACCGGTGGAGAAGTAGAGCGAATCCAGCCTCGATATTTCCATGTAAATAAGCGAATCTGCGAACATAACGCCTTTTTTCAGGTGACTCCCGCGCTCCAGCTCTACAGGCGTAAAAAGCTCGGTTCCGCTGTAAACGACCCGGCCCACTTCTCGCCCAAACAGGGTGGAGGATCCCGATAGGAGCAGTGCCGCGCTAAAAATGAGCGCGGCTTTCCATCTTGAATGCATGGACCGTTTTCACCTCCCCCATGTAATCCTTCTCTCTCCTTCCCGTGTAATTTGCACCAAAGCTTACATAGCGGGAGAACCTGTACTGCCCTGTAACGCTCCAATCCTCACGCAATCCCTCTTCGAGGAAGAAAAGCGGTTTATCCTCATCCGTTTTAGAATCCGTGTATGTAAGCTTCAAAAAGGCCGTTACATGCAAACGTTTTCCTATGGAAGAGTTCAGGGCCGGCTCTGCGGATATTGAAGATTGCTCGGCGGATGAGATACGATCGTTCTTGCCCTCGTATCCAAGCTCGAGAGATACCGTCGTGGCAGGGGAGAAGTGGTAGTTCGTTGTCTGGGCAGCCTTGACCTTATCGACTCTGTAGTCCTGATCATAGGCCGTGCTGCTGAGCTTCTCGCTCATACTCGATCCACCCTCCAGTGAGATCGTGAGCGATTGAAACGGAGCGAAATCCGCACGCAAATTGACCTCTCTGCTGTAACGTTCCTCTCCCGCCCCCTCCATGCGGTTATCCTCGATATCCTCCCGTGAGTAGGTCAGCCGCAGGTTGTACTTCTTCACACCGTTCAGAAAGCTCCATTCCTGCCTCAACCTGTTCATCCCGTAAAGGGTCACATCATCCCTCTGCAGCACCCTCGGAGAGAGTGTATAAAGGGCCGTCAGATCGTCCGTGCTCGACTTTTCCGTTACGGAGAAGAAATGATCGCATGATACATTTCTGCGCACGGCGGAGAAGAATCCTCCTCTCCCCGAATCGCCGCCTATTCCGCGCAACCCCCTACCGAGACTCAGCCGCCAGTTCAATTCGACTGTGCGCACAGCCTGCCTGTCACCCCCGGGAAGATAGAAAACCATGTAATCACCGCGTTTCTTTCCGACTTCCCGACCCTCCGAGTCGTAGTCCCCCTCGTTCTCTCCCACAAACACGACAGCCTTCTCCTGCCGCCGCTCCTCGCCGGAACTTATACGGTAACCGATATCGGAAGTCACGGCGGAAGACAACCAGGAGTCACGGTGTCTTACCCTCGCCAGATCGCTTCGACTCGTCGATCCGTAGCGAAGGTCCTCGTTCCTCCTGTGACTCATAAATAACTCGACGATCTTATTGCCGCCGGTATATCCAGCGTTCAATCGAATCTCCTCGTCCTCCCTCGCATCGTACCAATCCCCTCCTGAGATCATCATGTTATCCGTATGCCTATTGCTGTAGGATATGCCTCCGCGAAATCCTCCGATATTGCGTCCATCGATCGAGAAGACGCTCCGATAGTAGTACCTTCCGGTATCGGGACCGCTCCAAACGAAGGACCTGTAACGCTCGGTGTCGAATACGGCTCTCGGCGCAACATGCCAGAAGGAAAACACACCCTCACCCCTGGCGAATTTCCTGTCCCTCTCATCCCCGGTTCTGGACTCCATTGCCACGACTTTCAATCCCCTGGCGGTCAAATCACCTACCGACGCTTCAACCTCGCTCTTGCGTGCCGAGAGATCCTCTCCCCTGGAAAGAAACTTATGGCCGCCCCCTACGCTCCACAGGCCGCCCTTGACCAATTCGATGCGCACTCCACCGATACTCTCCCTGCCGGAAAGCGGCACGTTCTCCAGATTCCAGTCCCTGTAAAAATAAGGTTTCCTCGTCTTATCGGGGGATGTGAAACGGTCGTCGAGGGACGAGAAATCGCCCAACAGCGAGAGGTCGGCGAAATGAACGGGCATCCGCCTCACACCTCCTTCTAACCTGAAGGCACCGCCCGTATTGTCCCCGTCGTCAATATCCGAAGCCGTATTGCCGTCATGATGACTCACGTCGCCTTCAGCATCCATGAAGAAATATCCCTTCTCGGCGGTGGCCCTTAATGAAAACAGTTGCTTGCTTTCGGGCAAGGGCAGCTTTCGCCCTATACGGAAGCTTCCCCGACCTGCTCCCACATATGTGTACTTGACCTGTCCGGTCACCGAGAATCCGTCCTTGGCGTAATCGCCCTCTCCTGAGCCGACCTCGTAGAATCTCAGCCTGTAGTCACCGGCCGAATCCGCAAACTCGAAATGCTCGGGAAGAGAATCAGCCGGCACGAGCACATAGTTCCCAGCTCCGGGATCGACCTTCTGTATACCGGACGCCAGAGCGCTGTCCGGATCATCGCCCGAAAATGCCAGCACCTCCATCTCCTCATCGCTGAAATCCCCCGTAACCGGATTATCGGAGTCGTCTGATTCACGGAAAAATCCCATGCGCAGCTCGAGCGCATCGCCGAACCGCGGAGATTCCCACCCGGCCGTTAAGATGGTTCTCTCGTAATCTCTTTCCCCCATCTGATAATCGATCACGATCTCCGAGTCCGCGGTCACCGGCACCTTCTCAGTGAACGTGACCGTCCCTCTGTTGTAATCGATCGTGTATTCGTTTTCACTGCCCCTCTTCATGAGCCTTCCGTCGAGAAACACCATCTCGGTACCGGATAGAATCACATTGATTCCATATTCGCCTGAGGATATCAACTCGTACGGCCCCTGCACCCCCTCCCTACCCATGAAGCTGGCCGTTCTGAATCTCCCCTTCGCCATCCCACCACCCGCATAGAACAACTGCCCGCCGACTCTTACTTTCGTATTGATGCCTCGCAGCTCCCTGTTGTAAGAGGTGAAGTCGGACCAGTTCAGGGAAGAGTTGAAATCACCGAGCTCGACCTGCGTGTGTTTGCTCTTTACCTGGACGAACACCTTGTCCAGATGTTTTAGCTCTTCCGTGTTACCCTCGGGCTGGATAGGCAGATCGTTGTCAGTTAGGAACGCATTCACCTCCAGATCCTTTGCTATCTTTCCGACCATCGTCACCTTCAAACTCTGATCGATCCCGAGCCCCCTGTTCGATCCGACCGAAAATCCCACGGTCTTGCTCCCGGAGAGTCGGAGCCTGTAAGGATCCCTATCCACCGACTTCGCTTTTTCCCTACCCTTTTTTCCGGGTCTCGATATATCCAGCGGGGAATAATCGCCGGGCATGCGGGACGCGAAAACGGGTTTAAACGGAAATGGATATCTCCTGTAGCTGATAAGGAGATTTTCGCCTCCTTCCGCTTCCCTCACGAGGACAACAGTGCCCTTAAGGTTGTCGATGCGATAATCATCTCCTCTGGAAAGCAATCTCCCGTCGATCCTCACCGAGTCGCTTCCCTCTATGATGAACGAGTGCGCTAACTCTATACGATCCTGCCCCTCCGCCAGTGTGAACGTGCAGCTCTGTCTGAATCTATCCGATTGAGGGATGGGAGTGGGACCGGGAGGCGGCTCCGCTTTCGCCACACCAGGGCCAATGAGAACGAGAACCACGATGACGGTAGCTTTAATCGAACGCATAACCACTCATGATGAATAGAGGAGAATGTATATCAGGACGGAACCGGAATGCAGATCGGTGACGTATAAACGGTCCTTCCAGCTTACGACCGCCGCGGATGGTGATATTCTCTCACCACCGTATGAATCTATGGATGTCGAGTAAGCACCATCGGGCGAAAAAACCACTATTCTCCCTCCCTCAGGATCGGCAACGAACATGTTGCCCGAACGATCGGCCGTGATCGATCTTGGCGAATGAAATCCCGTTTCATCGGCGGGCACAAGCACTTCTTCGTAGCTGCCGGCCGTCGAGAAGATCTGAACCCTTGGGTTCCCCGACTCCACAACGGCTATCCTGTCCGCCGGGAGGATCGCCGCCTTGACCGGCTTGTCGAAAAGGCCTTCCGCCCATCCGTACTCCCCGATCGAAAACTCCATATCGTAGAGGGGGGACCAGACGATCAAGTTGTGGTTTTCTATGTCCGTCGTCACAAGCCTCCCTCCCGGATCCATTGTAAGAGAGGCCGGGCGTACACTGCCGTACTGACCGAACGATATCAACACGTCAAGATACGCGCCCTTGTAATCGTACCTCAGCACCCGGTTGCCTGCATAGTCCAGAACGTATATAAAGAAACCGTCCGCGACGAGATCGATCGGATACATGGAAGAACCGAAGGGAGGAGTCTCGAATTCCATGGAGACACCGGTTTCTGAGAAGCGGAATATCTTGCCGGTCATCGCATCCGCCACGTACACGAATCCCCTTGCATCCGCCTCTATCCCCAAGGGTTCTCTGAGCTCGCCGTGACCGAATCGCTCCCCGGTCGGGATAATCCGTATAGTATCCCCGCCGGCCTGAAGAAAAAACTCCATAGCCCGGTAGAGGGAATCGTTGGAGGTTCCACCGTCGCAGTTCGGTCGGTCACTGATACAGCTCGGCCGGCCCGCTATCGTATATGCTTCTAATAGTAGGAGAAATGAGATGAGAACAGTGAGAACAGAGCGCTTCCCCATTTGAATCCCGCCAGCTCTATCACGGATCTATATCAGAACGACTTACGCAGGAATAGGGACAGCCCGCCGGGCATATGCTCGATATCCAACGACATGTCCGACATCTCGCTGTCCGGTGCGCGTTCCGATTTCCTCGCGAGCCGCACAGCATCCACAGCGCTGACGACCCTGACGGCCATGGCAAACATCACCGCATAGAGGGCTCTCCTATAGGCCGATTCGCTGCCGCTTCTTAGGACACCATACTTGTTGAACGCAACTTCCGATTCCCACCGCCAGCCATTATCGCCGACGATCTTGTTTTCTTCGAAATATCCATCCATCTGAGCCTTGTCACCGTAATAGAGGTCCCTCGCCTCCCTTCTCACCCATTCATTGTAACCGCCGGGGCCTTCGTTGCTCATGTAGTTCTCCAGATTCTCGTAATAGCTGTCGCAGTGATCGGTCCCATTCACTCCGGCATAGACCACGGCATAGTCCTTGTAAGATCCCTCCCTGGAATATCCCTGCCACAGTGAGGCTCCGATCGTGATCCAAGTGAGGCCCTCGATCCCGAAGAAGACCTTCGCCCGCAACTTATGGCCCATCCTGTACTCTCCAAGCCCCGGAAGCAAAAGACTCGCCGCCGCCTCGAGCTGCGGCGAATGGGACTTCTCCTCAACACTTCCCGCGCCACCCCCGTGGAGCTCCTTCCTAAGAAGGTCCGCCGCACACCCTCTCTCCCCGATCTCCGAACCTGGAGAAAGGACAGGCCCGTCCAGTTTACTCATCTGATCGGAAAATACGCTGTCCTTTCCCGGCATTCCAAGAGCGCCGGTCGCAACCGTAAGCAGCAGGAAGGAAGATATCAATAATCTCTTCATCCGGTCCCCCTAGAATCTGTAATTCAACGAAATCGTCGAAGCAAGAAAGCCGGACTCGATATCCAAAGACCAGCTGCTGTCATCAACATGCTCGCTGCCCATCCTGTAAGCCAGCCATCCGGCATCAATCATGGAAACCACCCTGTTTATTATCAGCCCCATAATATACTGATCGCTGCGAAGCAGGTATTCATCGCTTTCCTCTCGCATGCCCCAATACTTCTGCCTGTGGGGGGTCATCAGGTCCGATTCCGGGCTCCAATCGTCCCACCCGTATACGAAAGCGTTGTACTTCCCTATATTCTCGTAATACTCCTCGGAATCGGCCTCCCTGGGTATATATAGAAAGTAGAACGGTTGATCATTGCAGTGCTCGTTGTACTCATCGTAATCGACACATCCACCAAGCCCCGCGCAGCACGGGTGCTGCTCGAGAAATCTTTCCTCGCTCCAGTGCGCGTCGGCATAGTCCATGTAGTCCTGTTTCGCGTCTTTGCCCTTACTCCTGTTGCTTATTTGGCCGTACCAGCAGAAACCTTCCACGGCGAGGAAGAAACCCGACCGGGCCAGAACGGAGACATCACGCGATTCGGAGTAAAGGTACAATTCTCCCAGTCCCGGAAGAATGGCCGAGCAGAGAATCGACACCATCATCCGTCTTCTGCTGTCCATCCCCGAGGCGCCTGAGCGCGAATGTCTGGCCAGCAGCTTCTCGACTTCCACGACCGGACTGGTTACACGACCCGGTGGAAGCTTCAGGGTCCTGTCTACTCGAAGCGATTTCAGATCCAACGTTTCCCTGTCGGCGTCGAAAACGGATCCCCATCTATCGGCATCCTCTTTCATCTCCGGCCCGAGAGAGGGCATTTCCCCTCCATAGACCCCAGCGCTGAGCAACGCCGTAAGGAAAGCCGCAGTTAGTATCATCAAATATCTGCTCGGCATAAGGAGCTCCTTAACCGTCAACGTACGATCGCGAACTTCCTGAAGGCCTCCACGCTCCGCCCGTTAGACGTCAATACAAGCCTGCACAGGTATATCCCGGGCGCCTTTCCGGTCAACGACAGCAAGAACTCGTCCTCTCCCCCCGACAGTCTCATCCTGTCCTCGAGGACCAGCTCGCCATCAAGGGTCATAACGAACAGTTCGGCCACCCCTGACGACGGGGCTGTAAAATGAACCCCCACCCTTTCACCGTTCGATGGATTAGGGTATACTATCATGTCCTGCGCCAGATCCAGCCATTCATCGCTTGCCATACCCGTTGCACGTGACCTGATGGCAAACGCCGATCTAGACGTGCCGCCGAATACGCTGGCCCAGGAGTCTCCGCCTCCGTCCGGCACGTACGGTATCGAGCGCCACTTCAAGAACGTCACCCGGGGGATCACCTCGAACTTCTTGGGCAGGGCATCCCCATAGCACGCCGTATGGTGCCCGTCCGAATATACGAAGAGTCCGGTTCCCTCGTTTTTCACAATATCGATCGACGAATCGAAGGAGCTGCCGATCTTCCTCGGATAACCCGGCACAAGCTCGCCGAACGCGTCAAAGAGGTAAAGCAGACCGGAATCGGTCCCTACGGCAACCAGTGTGCCGGAATGCGTATCCATCGTCGTGACCGGTGTCGTTACCTTCACCTCTTCATCGAGACGATACATATTCTTTAAAATCCTGGGCCACCCCTTCACGTTGGCGCCCGAAGCGCTGACAGCGTAAACGGCAGCTCCATCGGAGTAGATCAAATCCAGGTACGAATCACCGTTCAAATCGTGAATGGCGGGCTCGCCGACGATACGGTTTTCCCTCTCCCTGGCCGAAAGCAACCCATCCCGGCCGAATAGAAAAACACGTCCCGTCATCGCCGATACGACGAAGATCTCCTCACCGGGTTCGAACGGATCCACATCCCCGCCTACGAGGTAAACATCCCCTTTGATCTCCAAGCCGGTAAGGGGGACCGAGACCGAATCGACTTGAGCGCTGAGGGTTGGATCGGCTGTGATACGTGCATCCCAGGACAGGATGCCGCATCTGTACAGCATCGAATGAGGTTCGGGATCATCACCGCCCGCCACGAAGTATATGCACTTGGCCCTTCCCGACGAGTCGGAGGCCACAACGATATTACCAACCACGATATCCGATCCCTGCAGCGCAACCGGGAATCCCGGCCAATCACCACCCGAACTGTCCAGAATATGAACCCGCCCTGACGAGTCGGCTGCTGCGACGAAAGATTCGCTTCCCGTGCAACCTGTAGCGGGATGGGTTACAAGCCCCCCGGGCAGCTCTACAGGCCAGCCCCCGAATTCCGTCCAGACACCGTCGACGAAGGCATGGAGTCGCCCGCAGGACTCACCAACGATCACCGCATCCGAAAATGAATCGAAATCACGGGCTACTGCGGCAGGCGTAACCACGGAGGAGCCGATTGTAAAGACCGGCGTACTCGTACCCGCTGAATGGGCTTCACCGGTCGAGCCGATCACAAGCGCGCGGTAATCGCCCGGAAGAACGAGTACCCCCTCTTCCAGTGCCGACGGTTCCCCCGCGTACTCGACCGAAACCAACTCCCTCGCACCCGCGCCGAAGCTCATCAGTGTGTCTCGCCCTGAAATATTCTCAACCCTGATCCCTGTCGGGACCGCCCAGCTGCTCCACGAAGGAGGCAGCGTGGAATCGGACAGTACGGAGTTGTTCCCGTCGAAATAGGCATCATCCCACCAGCCGAAACCGAAATAGGAGTTGGGATTACCGAGGTCGGCGGCTCCATCCGCTTCCACCAGCGATACCCCGAAAGGATAGACCGCGTTGACCGTATTGTCTTCCCACCTCTGTGAAATCAGCCTGTCATCGATATGCCAGATGAGCAATCCCGGCCCGCTCTGATGTGTAATATAATCCCCCGCCGGCTCGGTTGGTAAGATATAATCATACCCGTTCACCGGTCCCTCGAGCTGGGGATCATCCGGAATCGTGTCCACATCGATCGGGCAGTTCGTGCAGTTTACGAAGCCCGAAAAGACACCGTTCTCGTCGACAGTAGGACTCGTCAACATGCCGTCGAGCTCGGCGGCACGGTTCTCGATCAGGAAGTACTCATCCTCGCCTGCTGGGACCCTCACGGCTCTGGCCGGACATTTCTCAACAGCGGAAAGCGAGATCGAGTTGTCGAACGTCATCACGGTGTCGACCTCGAGCCACCCCAGAAAGTATCTCGACCAGGCACACAGGTTTCCCGGGATCACTCCCGAAGCATAAACGTAATTGCCCTCCGAGTCCCAGAACTCCACCTCCTGGCTTCCCCCGCCGTCCATCAAGCACCAGGCCCCTATCGTGTTATAGTTCGTCAGGCTGTTGTACAGATCCGGCAGACCCAGCTGATGTCCGAATTCGTGCGCCAGAACGGACCCTATCCCGCCCACGTAACCATCCTGCGAGGCGTATTCCGGCACGACCGATCCCTCCGTGATCATCGTGCTCCCCCCATCAACCAGAAATTGATCGTCCGGGCCGAGTCTCGCGAAGAACGACGGAGGATCGTTCGGCGAATCGTAGTCGATGTCTCCCTGCAGGTTCGCACCTGCATGCGCGACTACGATAGCGTCGTAATCGGCGAAATTCACCTCGCCATCGGCTGATTCGACACAGTCGCGGAAGAACGAGACCAACTTGGCTATCGTCCATACACCGCGATATCCAGGACCGTAGTCCGCCAGATCCGAGATCTTGTAGCTCGAGCTCTCCCCTTCCGGGAAGACTTCGTACTCGATCTCCAGCGTATTACAGGATTGCATGTGAAAATAGGTGCGCAGGGCCTCCATATGAGACTCGAAAAAGCTCTTTCCGTGTGGTGTAGGATCGATGATAGAGCCTCCGTCCGGAGTGAGATCGAAATCCCCCCCGGTCGAAATCGTCGAGAGCCCGTTCTCCCTATCGGTGTCGAACGATACCCTGATAAGCACTACTCTTACCGTATCCACACCGGGTTCGAGTTCACCCCTGAGCATCCTCCGCTCCCTGCTCTTTTCGAGGAGACGCTTTTGTGATACCCCGTCGAACGGGAAAATACGGGTGTTCGGAGCAAGGCTGCCGGAATATACCGGACCTATACCGTCCGGCCGGCTCTTTGCACCTGTGGCGAACCTGGCACGAAGCACCCTTCTATGAGACCTCGCACTCGGTTCGGTCAATGATAGGGTGAGTGTAGCAAGCAGGACCAAAACGATCTGCATATAGAAACGGATCGTTCTCAACGTAGTGCGAAACCTTCCTCAGGGGTTTAAAAGGTTATTCCAATGGACCAGCGCTGGACCCTGTCAAGGCCCTCCGCCTGGGGTATGCTCGCCCAATCGAGCCTGTACCGGTCATTGAACACAAAGCCCAGGCCGTATGTGGGATCCTTGATATAACCGTCTCTATCGTGAACGTAACCGGCCCTGACGGCTATGAGATTCGCGTACAGGAACTCGCCTCCGGCATGGTAGATATTCGAACGGCTGAATTCCACGAGCGGCCTCTGAAATTCACCCGTGAACGTGAGAAGCCCGACTTCGCTTGAATAGGGGCTGTATGAGAATCCCAGCCTGAGGTTACGCGGTAGTGGAGCCGCCTGATCGGGATTCATGTAGCTTATGGACGGACCGAGGTTCGAAACGGATGCACCCAGATTCAAGCGTGAAACCGTGAAGCTCCCGATATCGAAATCGGGAACCTTCCACAGACCTCCGATATCTATCGCCACAGAGTGCCCAGTGCCGGGTTCGCTGCCCTCGGCTCCTGTACCCTCGGATGCGAGATGAGAGTATATGAATTTGAGATTCATTCCGATTCCTATGGAATCGAAGATCTTGATCGCCCCGCTGACCGTCGGGGCCATTTCCCAGGCTGAACCCACTCCTATCTCGTCCGGCGATCCCTCCCGCGTTATCGAGTAATCCCCGTAGGTAAGATAAACCATGGCTGCTCCGATTGTCCCTATACCCTTCATACGGTATGCAAATCCGATATACTCGTAGAAAACATCCGACATGAGGTCGGGAACGAGCTGGGAGTGCATCAGGTCCACAGATACATTGACGAAAGCCATACCACCGGGATTCCACCATATGCCAGTAGCGTCGTCGGAGATAGCGACAAAGCACTGGCCCATACTGTTGGCGCGTGCTCCAGGCTGGATCTGGAGCGCATAGACGCCGGCCTCGCCCTGCGCTTGAGTCGAACCCACCGGAATGAGCATGATGATAGCAATAACAATCAAGTACTTAGCAGCTTTGAGCATGGTTGTTTCCTCCACTTTGCAATTACTTAAATTAATGTTCCGTATCTTTACAAGTCAAGTATATTAAACGCCGGACGGCCCCCGTTTGTGCCGTACAAGTTATTATATAATAAGATATTATCTCAATGACACCGCTTTTCCTTTAACCGTCTCCTTTCGGTGAAACGAGTCCATAAACTCGACATCCAGTACATAGAGGTAGGTCCCGTTGGCGATCCTGTCACCTGCGTAATCCCTCCCATCCCAGTAGATGCAGTTGAACCCCTCACTTGCCGATGTCCTTCTTTCCCATATTCTGATACCGGATACATTGTAGACACTCAGGTTGACATCCGCGGCCCCAGTGAGCTGAAAAACAAAATTCGTCCCATCCTTGAACGGATTCGGGAAGTTGAACACGTCGCTGACAGTGCTCAATCCCTCCTCTATCACCTCGAATCTCAGGGTATCCGTGGCGGAGGCCCCGAGATTGTCGAAGGCCCTCGCCAATACGCTGTGCTGTCCCGGGCTGATGTTCGAGCTGAGGCGATACTCGACCCTACCTTTCGTGTAGGAGCCGTTATCGAACGTGAAATCATCCTGCACAAACGAGTAGTTACCGCTGCCGTCGAATTCGAGCAGGATCGAGTTCTGGGGGCTCGATCCGAGTATGGCGACTCCGTCTTCGTCGGATATCTCGATTATGAGCATCGCCCCCGGTCTGACCTTTGTTGCCTGCCCTTCAAAATACATGTTGACGCTGGGCACGTCCTGGTTTTCCGGAATAGAGTCGGCTGCGGTTATCGTAAGGGTGTCGCATGCCCCGACTCCGTCGACCGAGGACGAATAGAGATAACTCCTGATCCGTGCATCCGGCCCCTTCCTGCATTTGAGGGGCACTACGAAACTGAAGGAGAATTCCCCTCCTGAGACATCGACCTGTCCCCTGTAAATATTCTTCCCCGGGAGATCGAATTCAACATTGCATTCGACATCCTCCCTTATCACCACTTCGCTCATGTGCTCCACCGCCTCCTCCACCAGAATATCGGCGCTTCCGTTGAACGAGCTCAGAACGGCGCCGCCCGACTTGATAGAGCCGTTCACCGTGTAATGGCTGCCCGCGTGCATTGTATCCACTCCCGAGATATCATGCTCCACGATCAGCTTCGGCATCGGCAGGCTGAATGCAGGATCCCCCAGCAGCACGTACCTGAAGTTGTTCCTCCAGTCGGGGATCAGATAGACGTTCATCTTGGCAAGCTGCAGCGCCCGTCCGAGAGGAGTCGTCGACGCGGAATCCCTGTCTGCGAACATATACCTGAAGAACCACTTGTTAAGTTCCGTATTGGGAGGGGGGGAAGATAGTGTTACGGCCGATATAGAGGCTATCGCACCACCCTCCTCCGCCGTTACAAGGTTCTGGGATATGCTCCTCTCGTTGGGCTCTTCCAGATCGCTGACCGTGCAGGAGAAGGCCAGAAACAGCGGTCTCCTGCTTCCGTTGGTGAGGGCGAATATATCGGACTGCAAGAATACATGCTCGTCCGCAAGATTGGAAGCGCTGCCGTGTCCTATGTAATTTACAATCAGGCTGCCTTCATTCCAGCTCTGCACAAGAGCCTTTTGAGCGTCGGGCTTCGCGTTACCGTCCATGTCGTAATTGTAAAGATATATCTTGTCCAGATCCACGAATCTTGGGAAGACGCCATTCTCCCTGTCCGCCAAATCCTCGGAGTCGTTGAGAAAGCTGAAATCCCTGTCCCAATACTTTGAATACTCGTCGTCGGCGACGAGCGTCACCTTGTTCTTCCAGGTTCCCGGGCTGTTGGTCTCCTCCTGGGTTATTATTCTATCCACCCAGGCGTCCGATTCGCTCTCGCTGAGCACCGTCATTCTTCCACAGGCGAGATCCGCGATCGTATCCTCGGAGTCATCGAGCTTGATCAGGAAGTCGTCGTCCTCTATGCCGTCATCCCCGAACAGCCGGTGGACGTTTATGTAGAGAGGCACATAGTCGGTCCCCCACCCGAGATAGTCTTTCGGATCGTTCGTCCCGTTGCCCATCAGCAACAGATACCTGATCACCGGATCGCCGTTCTCGTCGAAATTATCGTACAGGAATTTCAAGTAGTTACGAATAGCTATCGGATCCTTGAGCCCTCCGGAGAAGTTATTGTACACATCCTCTATATCTACCGCCTTGACGACGGGGTTGTTCACTCCAGGAAGCCTGCTCTCGCGGTGAGCCGCAAGTTCGGCAGCTGCATCTTCGAATCTTTCGTGATGAATAATGACCATGTGCGGACAGACCGGATCGTCCCTGAGAGAAGGGAGCCTGTCCGAGGGTGTACCGGCCAGTTCTATCCGGGGCGGTGCCCTGAGTCCCGCACCCGAGGAAACAGCGTAGTGCCGTAGCCCTGCGTCGAGTTCATCCTCGAACCGTACGATCCCCCCGTTCGACTCCCAGCCGACCAGCAGTACGGGACCCGCGTGGTCGGTCACGTCCAGCAGGTGGACACCGCCGCCTGCCAGACCGTCCATAGAGAACCTCGCAACGGCGGCGGTCTCGGGTGCGAAGAAGTCCAAACGCCCGGAGGCGGCCGTGAGATATCTCTCGTATTCCAGCGAGTAGCCCAGGAAATACATATGGTCGTCAGCATCCTTGGACACCCTGAATTGATTCTCACCGTTTACCAGGTTTGAAATCCCGACATCTAGCGTATCGGGATTGAAGCTGTAATTACGGACCGTCCAGCTCACCTCGCCGGCCAGCACTCCGTTGATATAGCATCTCGCGCTGTTGGTCAGGTTGGATCTGTCATAATCGCCGTAGCCCAGGTAGAACAAACGCCCGTTGGGTGAAGCTATGTTGTACAGGTTGAAATAATCCGAAAAAGATGAAATCCCCTCTACCCCCATGTTTATCCAGTACCAGCGATCGTCCGTCTGAATAGGATCGTAGTATGAGTTCTTATCGACCCGCAGGCGTTCATTGTAAGTGTTTACCTCATAGGATGACGGTGGAGGAATCTGCAGGGAGACGTCCCTCGTCTCCATCCTCTCCGGATTCCCGTCGAAGCCTCCGTTCCAGGTCAACCAGTATACGTTTCCGGTTTCGTAGAGGTTAGAGTGACGCTCCATCCATTCCCCCGAGATTCCCAGCTCGTCGGCCCATCCCTCGACGCCGATCCCGTAGAATATGATCGTATCCTCGGTGGAGAAGGAGCCGGCTCCCGATCCCCTGTAGAGGATCTCGTGCTCGGTGAGATGGTAATCCTCTTGAAAGCTTCCGCCGTTCACTATGCTGTCCGGTTGGCCTATGGGCCCGCCCGAGAATAGCCTGATAGTCGATGGATCCACGTCGAGTGGATTGATGTATGCGCCCAGAAGATCGTTGTACGTTATCCTGTATATGCCCTTCTCGCTTATATGTAGCTTGAGCCAGTATTCGGAGAGTTCGAACTCGAACGGGGTTCTCTGCATATGTGCCCTCATCATGGGCCGTTTCTCGAACAAGGACGCCTGCTCAGCGTTGACGATTACACCGTCCGGCAGTGGATATGCGCCGGACGGCCTCTCCCTCAGGACCGCCGGCCGGAAGGACAGCCGCGCGAGGATCCTCTTCGCGTGAACCAGCTTTCCATCGACAGGATCGTAAATCAAGGGTGTGCAATCCACGCATGCGATTTCTCTGCGTCTGTAGGTCACCGTGCCCGAATACCTCAGGAACTCACGGTCGCTTGCGAGAGCGGGATCACCGAGGGCTTCTCTCTGTTCTTCGAACGATCCTCCACCGGGCAGATATGCAGCAGGAACGAGATTATCCAACGGTTCGGTGTGCACCTCGAGCAGCTCCATCCCCACGCCTTCCCCGGACGGCACTTCAAACAGGAATCTTCTCGCAGGCAGGATCGGCCGTCCCTCCTGGTACTGTGGGCTGAATCCCTTGAGAGTGATCATGCCAAACCGGGGAGAACCGGTTTCATCCAGGATTGTTACATCCGGATCGCCCGTATCTATTTCGAAAGTGACACCCGCAGCATCCCATGAAAGCACCCGGCAAGGTCCTGCATACACGTCTAAGGCGATAAAAAAGACGAATAGCGCTATAAGCGGTGTTCTCTTCACCCATTCCTCCCAATGACCAGCCAGACAGCCGCCGCAGAGAATATGAACTGCAGGAATAGATTCACGTAACCCGCCTCCCTCCCGTGAGGGATAGGCCCCGTGTGTCCCGGAAATCTCTTCTGGTCATCTCTCAGGACTCCGAGCTTCCATAGTAGATTCTCGAGGTCCGGCAGGATGGCGAAAATGATCCCCAGGGTCACGGGCAGGTTGCAGACCCCTGCTAGAATCAACACGATTACCAGCAGAAGGGAAAACAGGATCTCTACCCTCATGCTTTCGAAATCGAAATGTGGCAGCACATCCAGGACGATGTGACTCCCCAGCCCGAATACAGGTGCTAGGTAAGGGCTTGGAGCCAGCGAGCCCACGAGTGCCCCTGCGGCGATATGGCTAAACAGACACAAATCTTTACCTTACTGAACGGAATCAGTCTAGTTGCTCCGCCCGGTCTATCAGCATTATCGGGATATCGTCCTCTATAGGGTATCTCAGACGGCATTTTTCACATACCAGGGCGCCGCCTCCCTCTTCGAGCACTACCTTCTCCTTGCACTTCGGACAAGCGAGTATATCGAGCAGCTCCTTCTTGACCATTATCTCCCCTCTCATCCAACAATGAAAAATCCCTGATCGGCATAGAACTGTCCCCTATCTCCTCTCAGGGATATGCAACTCAATTTTTTATACCTCTTTTGCTGGCATTATAATTATAAAGAATTACCGATCCTCAGGTCAAGACTATATTTTCCGGATCCGGGTGAGGATCGAGGCCGATAGAGCCTCCTGTGGTCGGCTATCCGCGAATCCGGATATAGTAGAGATACACCGGAGGATTGAGGCGTCCCCCCGGTCTATCAACTCCTATCCTTGAAAATTCCCATGGAATAGAACTTGTTCCGCCTCTTCTCAATAAGGGCGTCTATGGTGGTCTCCCCTACCGTGGCGATCTCCTCGATCAGCACATTCTTCAAGTGATCCGCGTTACCTTCGGGGTCCCTGTGTGCCGCACCGTGGTTCTCCTTGATGATGCGGTCGACCACGCCGTAGGCGAGACAGTCATCGGCCGTCAGGCGCAGTGAAGACGCCGCTTCGGCGGCTTTACCCTTGTCCCTCCACAGGATCGTTGCGCATCCTTCCGGGGATATTACCGAGTAGACGGCATGCTCCATCATCAGAACACGATCACCTACGGCTATCGCAAGCGCACCACCGCTACCGCCCTCACCGATGATTACTATTATTATCGGTGTTCTTATTCCGAATACCTGCTTCAGGTTATCGGCTATAGCGCGGGGCTGTCCCCTCTCCTCGGCGCCCACTCCGGGATACGCACCGGGTGTGTCGACAAAGGAGATCAACGGCAATTTGAATTTCTCCGCCATCTTCATCAACCGCAGTGCCTTGCGAAATCCCTCCGGCCTTGCCATCCCGAAGTTGCGATGCAGCTTTTCCCTCGTGGTACGTCCTTTTTCGTGGCCTATGACCATGACCCTATTGCCGTTGATGGCCGAGAGCCCTCCGACTATTGCATGATCGTCACCGAAATACCTGTCACCGTGAAGCTCTTGGAAGTAGTCGAATATCATGCCTAGATAATCGCCCATCCTGGGACGCAGCGGATGCCGGGCCAGCTGAACCTTCTGCCAGGGAGACAGACTCTCGTAAAGCTCCAGCTCCAGGTCCTCGAGCTTCTCCCTCAACCTGCCGATCTCGCTCGAGCTTTCCGAGAACCCGTTGGTTCTTAGTTCCTCGATCTTATCCTGCAGCTCGTGTATCGGTTTTTCGAACTGAAGGTACTTGGAGCTTTGAACTTCCATGTCAATAGACCCTTAAAAATAGTTAATATAGTATAATTCAATACATCTCGCCACGCCGTGTTCCGCCTCATAGTTATCCAGCAGATCCTTGAACAGGATCTTCAGCCTGAGGTTTTCCTCGTATGTGATCCGGATACCGGTGTCGAGGTAGCCACGCCCCCTCGTCATCGATGACTCCACTTCAGAGTCATTATCGTCCAAAGCCGCTTTGTAATCCAGAAGGATATCCAGCCCGGGTATCAACCCGAGCGTAAAACCACCGAAGAAGTCGATCCCCTCCTCGTACTCGTTCTCGAGGGAATAGTTCACCCCTCCATGCAGGGATAGATCCCTTATCATATTATAGTTTTTGCTCATTACCGCGTAGAAACCTTTTGATTTGCGCTCGTAACGTTCACTATCACTGAAGTATTGCCCTTCACCCTGTGTATTGAATCCAAATGCAAGCGCCGGTCCGACCGTTGTCTCTTCGATCAACCGGAGTCTTACCTCGAATCCCGGTTGATCGTTGACGTCTATGTCACCACGACCGATAAACTCCTGGAGGCCGAATGAGAATCCCAGCATCAAACGATCGTGAAACCCCACCTTCACACCGAAGAGAAGACTGCTCTCGGGGCCGATCGAGCCGTCGAAAAGATAACCGCCGTGGGAGAGTATCCCTGCTGTCGGGCTGTCCACCATATAGAGATCTTCGAAATCCTGACCCGAGACAGCGCCTAACGGCAATAACAAGGCGCAGAGCGACAAAGAGAACAAGCATCTTCTATAACGAGAGTTCGACATTTTCCACCCCCGTGATTTTCTTCAATTCCGTATAAAGTTCAAAACCCGGTGATATTCGCATGTTCCGGGAACGGATAACGAACCTGTCCGAGCCGTTCTCCCTCCAATGGAATATCACCTCCCTTTCCCCGGGGTATCGGACCATGACATCCCTGAGTCCGACCAGCTCCTTCTCGCCGAAAACATCCGACCGGATGGTCAGATGAAGCCTTTGCGGCAGAACGCTCAAGCCCTCTTCGATCGTATACACGGAGTCGGCGATCACCTTGTTGCTGATCGCCTCCTTGACCGACACCTTGCCGATCACGACGATAATGCTGTCTTGCTGTATCTTCTGCCTGCATTTCTCGTAGCACTTGGAGAAGACTATCATCTCATAGGATCCGTGATAGTCCTCCAGTGTTACGAAGGCCATCGGATTTCCTTTACGGTCCAGGATGACCTTGATCTCGCTTATCAGTCCGGCAAGCACGACGGCTTCACGCTCTTTCCTATCCGAAAGGCTAAGGCTGTCGGCGTTTATTATGCGCTTCAGTATGCCCCTGAATCGATCTAAAGGATGCCCCGAGAAATAGAATCCCAGCGATTCCTTCTCCCTGCGGAGCATCTCGCTCTCCTCCCAGGGTGGAACATCGGCGAGTGGGACCTGATCCGCCGGCGATGAGCCGTCGAAGAAGCCGAGAAAGGTCTGACCCTTCTCCCTCTCGCTCTGACGTTTCTGAGCCCTCGCCAGTACTCGGTCGAGCGTCGACATCTTCTGCGATCTCGTGCCCGGGAGACAGTCCATGGAACCGCTCTGGATAAGGCTCTCTACCACACGTCTGTTCACCTGCCGCAGATCGACACGGTCACAGAAATCGTATAAGTCGATGAACGGGCCGTCGTTACGCGCGTTGATCACTGACCGTACCGCCTGGATACCGACTGTCTTGATCGCGGCGAGACCGTATGTGATCTCACCATTGGCAAGACCGAACTCAACTTGGCCGCAGTTGATGTCCGGAGGGTGCACGACCAGATTTAGGCTGCGGCACTCATCGAGCAGAACCAGGAGCCTGTTCGTATCTCCCATATCACATGTCATCGCAGCCGCCATGAAGGCCGCAGGATGATGAGTTTTCAGATAGGCCGTATGCATCGATATAACCGCATATGCGGCGGAATGAGATTTGTTGAAACCGTATCCCGAGAAGAACGCCATAAGATCGAATATCCTCTTCGCCTTTTTGGCCGGTATCCCTCTATCCACCGCGCCATTTATGAACATTTCACGCTGCTTCTCCATAACCGCTTTTTTCTTTTTACCCATGGCCCTTCTGAGAATGTCCGCCTGACCGAGGGAAAAGCCGGCCAGCTCGCTGGCTATCTGCATTACCTGTTCCTGGTAAAGAATCACACCGTAAGTCTCACGCAGTATCGGCTCGAGTTTCGGGTGCTCGTATTTGATCTTCTTGCGCCCGTGCTTGCACTCGATAAAATCGGTCACCATATCGCTTCCGAGAGGACCCGGGCGGTAAAGCGCGTTGACCGCAGTGATGTCTTCGAAAGTGGTCGGACCTATCCTGCATAGGAGATCCCGCATGCCCGCACTCTCGAGCTGGAATATCCCTATTGTCCTACCCTTGCGAAGAAGTTCGAATGTCTCCGGATCATCGAGGGGAAGAGAGTCCATACTCATATCGATGCCGTCGTGCTCCCTCAGCAGATCCAAGGTCTTATCTATATTTGAAAGAGTTTTCAGCCCCAGGATATCGATCTTCAGGATACCCATCTCTTCGAGGATGTTCATCTCGTACTGCGTCGTTATCTCCCCCTTGTTAGATCGGAAGAGAGGTACATGGTCTACGAGCTTGGTCGGTGTTATGACCAAGCCCGCCGCATGAGTCGAAGCATGCCTCGACAGGCCCTCGAGCGCCAGAGACAGGTCCAGGTGTTTTTTTACGGCGGGATCTTCCCTGTAACGCTCCTTCAGGTCGGAAACCGAAGAAAGAGCTTTCGAGAGGGTCGTGCCGGGTTGCGATGGTATCATCTTGGCGAGCTTGTCCACTTCCCCGTACTGAATCCCCAGAACCCTGCCGACATCCCGCACCACCGCCCTGGCAGCCATCCTCCCAAATGTGATTATCTGGCAAACGTTTTCCTTTCCATACCTGTTTACGACGTAGTCGATCACGTCCTGCCGTCTGTCGTCACTGAAATCTATGTCGATATCCGGCATCGAGATCCTCTCGGGATTGAGGAGCCTCTCGAATAGAAGTCCGTTTTCCATCGGATTTATCGACGTGATCTCCAGGGCGTAGCAAACGAAGCTCCCGGCCGCCGAGCCCCTACCAGGCCCAACCGGTATGCCCAGGTTCTTCGCCGCGCGCACTATATCCCAGACGATCAGAAAGTAGCCCGCGAAATTCATCCTGGAAATGACACCGAGCTCGTAGTGGATACGATCAAGCACTTCCGAGGTGATTTCGGGAACCCTGCGCGGCAGATGCTCCATCACCAGGTGTTCCAGGTACTCGTCGGCGTTCCCGTACGGTTCCGGGATCGGGAAACCGGGCAGATAGCTGCTACTGTGCTTCAACTTGAAATCGCATTTCTCCGCGATCTCCAGGGTTGTACTCAGCGATTGCGGAAACTCCGAGAAAAGCTCCGCCATTTGTGATGGTGACTTGAAGAACGTCTCGGGATTGGAACGCATCGACCTGTTCGGATCGTCGACGTCCTTACCGGTCTGCAGGCACAGCAGAACATCGTGAGCCTCATGATCCCCGGCTTTGCAGAAGTGGCAGTCGTTCGTGGCGACAACCGGCAATCCTATTTCCCGGGCGATCCCCGTCAGCTTCGGGATCAGTTCCAGTTCCTCGGGTATACCGTGGTTCTGTATCTCGATGTAAAAATCACCTGGATCAAATACCGACGAGAAACGGGATGCTATATCAATCGCGTCATCACGCCTGTTCGCGAGCAGCCGTTTGGGGATGCTGCCGTTGAGACAGGCACTCAGACCGATCAATCCCTCGCTGTGGCCGGCGAGGACATTCATGTCTATTCTCGGTTTGTAGTAAAACCCTTCCGTGTATGCCAGGGATGAGAGTTTGAGGAGATTGCTGTACCCGGTTTCGTTCTTGACGAGGAGAATCAGGTGATCGTTCTGCGCCGGCCCCCTTGCGCGGTTTCTCTCCCTGCAGTCTCCATCGACGATGTACGTTTCGATGCCAAGTATGGGTTTGATGCCCGATTTCACGGCTTCATTGTAAAACCGTACCGCACCGAAGAGATTGCCGTGATCGGTAAGGGCGACGGCTTTCATTTTCATGGCCTTGGCGGCTGCGACCAGGTCTTTGATCTTTATAGTGCTGTCCAGTAGACTGTACTCTGAATGATTATGTAGATGTACGAACTGCTGCGAGGACATTTCATCATCCTTTCCCGACACCGGCTACTCTATCACAAAGCTGAAGCTCTCGACAGTGCTATTTCCGGCCAGATCGCCTACCTCCACTTTTAAAGAGACAAGACCCACCGGCCTCGACGACAGAATGGGGACCCGGAGATATTCGCGGTAGCCGTCCCACTCACAGACCACCTCCACGCCGTCGAGATAGGCCTTCACAGAGTAAGGATCGACACCGCTTCCATTTTCGACAACCGGCAGACAGGCCTCAAAGGGCTTGAAGAAGCCGCTTCCCACCGGGCGGCTTTCAAGCGCTACGTGCTCTATCCTCGGAGGAATGCCATCCACGCATAAAGCGTATATACCCTCCCTGTCTATTCCGACGCTTCCCCCCTCCATAGAGGGTACACCGATGCATTTCCATCCACCCTTTTCATTGAACCGGAAAAGGCCGGTTCCTCTGCTGGAATCGCAGGACAGGTACAACGGCCTATTGATCCGGTCTCTTGGAAATTCGATGGAATAAGGCGGGGATAGCGGCTTGAGCTCCGCCGGAAACGGCTCCGGCGCGGTAACCTCCCTCACGACGCAGGCGGCGCGTCCGATGATCGAGGGAGATCGCAGCTCGAAATGAAGGCTGTCTGATAGATCGAATCCAACCCGCTTTCCCGAGCCTAGCAGGAAGATTCTGAACGCCGAGCAGGACCTGAGGGGGAACCCTCTGTGATCATGACCCGAGACACGAAATATATTCAAACCGTCCTCGATGTGCTCTCCACCGAAGAACGCTTTGAATTCCCTGGCTCCGGTACGGCGCACGATAGAGGCCCCGGCAGGATCCCCCCCCACGCGCTCTATGGCCGGCACTGAGGACAATATCCTGTCCGTGGTCACGTGAAGTACGACACCCTCATATGCCGGCTCCGGTACGCATCCTGCGAAAGCTTGCCCGCCCCCTGTCCCCTTTCCCGGTTCACAGAAGAACGACTCTATCTTTGCGCCCTCGTCGTCCGATACGACGTATTTGAAGAGCGGGTTCCCGTCTCCGGAACTCATACCGCGCCAGAATTGCCCGAATGGTTCAAGGGCGATCCGTCTCCAGCTGCTGCCGTCATCCAGCGACTCATATAATGCCGATTCGACCTCACCGCCATCCGGATCGTGCGAGGCGACGACAACCTCCGCAGCAGCGGCCAATTTTCTTGCCGTCGTGATTACCGGATAGCTGTGCAGCGCAAAGTGAAACACGGCGCGCGATTCGTTGCCGGATGCGTCACCGGCCAGTACCTCACCCCTGTGGATCCCAGCCTCCAGACTGCATCCGCCCGGGAATGCCTCACCAACGCTCACAACACCGGATCCCTCGCGATCACTCCTGGTGAGGCCCTTTTTCCTATACAGCAACACGTACCTACCGGCCGCCCCCTCACCCTCTATGTCATACTCGAACCTGATCTCTTTCGACTGGGTGTAGGAAAACTTATTGTTTCTGATCGAGTAGAGAACCTGTCCGTCCACGGAGAAATCGACATACTTCGGAGCCATCCTGTACCTTCCGAAACCCTGTTCGTCCCAAAGAGATACACCGAATCCGAAGATCCCGTCGAGCTGAAGTGTATCATCGAGTACGTACAAACGTTCCCCGGAAGCCCTGAACAGCCTATAGATGGGCGAAAGTGCCCCCTCCGCCAAGCTCCCGACCGATAATGGAACCGCTGTAACACCGGATATGATCGGCGGGCTCTCGTCCGGAACGGAATACAGAGATTCGAGAGGATCGAAGGGTCTCTCGCCGCTATCTCGGATCTCGAAATGAAGGTGTGGAGCAATAGTCCCACTCTGCCCGGAATAACAGATCGTATCTCCCACAGAGCGCATGAAGCGCCCCTCCGGAAAGGTTATATCGCACCATGGAGATCTGCCGCCGATCCTGTGATCGTAAAGCAGTGAATCGATGTCCCTGCTGAATCCGTATATGTGAGCATATACGACAACCGGCCCGTCATCCAACCCGAGGTAAAGCGCTTTACCATACCCCGTAGGGGCGATCTTGATCCGCACGACCGAGCCTGCCCCTATGGCCAGGCACGGCTTGCCCACACTGCCGAAGGTTCTAATATCTATCCCGGCATGATAATGCCCCTCCCGATACTCGCTGAAGCTCGAGCTCAGACGCCTTTCACCATGAAGAGGCCAGAGATATATCTCCGCACGCGTGCTGGAGAAGATAAAGAGCAACGAGAACCCGGTTATAATTATTCTCCCTATCATTTGATGTGAAAATCTACACCGCCTCGGTACCGCTGTCAACGAATCTTAAAAAGTTTGCAAGAAACCGCATTATTTGCTACCTTATCTAGAGTTTATTCTAGTTTATAAGTACCTGTTTACAATTCACGACAAAGGAACGTACAAGATGCTCAAGCAGTTGAGGGAAAAGACAAAAACAATTCTATGGTTCGTAGTCGTTGCTTTTGTTCTATCCATTTTCGCAATATGGGGGATGAATCTCCGGTCTCCGGAATCACGCAACGATAACGAGTTCATTGTCGGAAGAGTCAACGGCAATGACATCGATGCTCAAGATTATATCAACATGTACAACCAGCTCTACGCGGAAATGAAAGCGAGAAAGGGCGAGGAAGCGCAGTTGACTCAGATCGAATCCGGAATGCTCGTTCAGCAGGCCTGGGAGCAGCTGATACACAAGATATTGGTGACAGAAGAGATAAACAGGCTGGAGATCTCCGTTACGGACGATGAGCTCGTCGGATTTCTCAGAAGCAATCCACATCCCAATCTTCAGCAGGCATTCAGGAATGAAGAGGGGCAGTTCGACTACGAGTCCTATCTCGAGGCGCTGTCCGATCCGTCTATGGATTGGACTAATCTCGAGAAATGGGGATTGTCCGTACTGCCGGAACTAAAAATAGAGACATATCTTTCGTCGAGAGTCCATGTACCGCAGAGAGAGATAGTGGAGAAATTCGAGATAGATAACGTCCGTTTCAAGGCCGAGTACGTCGAGATCCCCTTCGAAACCGACGAAAGCTCCTATGAACCAAGCGAGGAGGAGATCGTTTCCATCTACGAGAAGACGAAGAGCGCATATAAAGAACCCGAGAAGAAGAGGGTTCGGCTGGTAGAGATAAAGAAGGACCCAACCGATGACGACGAGAAGGAGATCTTCGAAAGGCTCCTGGAGATCAAGCAGGATATCATCGCGGGCAAGGACTTCTCGAAAGCGGCAAAGGATTTCTCGGACGATCCGGGATCCGCATCCAAGGGAGGAGACCTTGGATTCATAGGTAGAGGCGAAATGGTCGAGGAGTTCGAGAATACCGCATTCTCTCTGGACGAGGGACAGATAAGCGATCCTATCCGCACTGAGTTCGGCTATCATATTATCAAGGCGGGCGAGAAAAAAACGGAGGACGGCGCCGAGAAGCTACACGTGAGCCATATCCTGATGAAGGTTGATCCGGGATACGAAACGATGGATTCACTCAATACGGTTATTGGAGAGATCAAGGACGAGATCGCGGTCAACGGGCTCGAAGGCGCCGCCGCGGCCTTCGGCCTCGAGATAAGGGAAATCCCACCTTTTACACAATACCCTTTCATCGGTGAACTCGGATACATGCCCAGGGTTGTGAATTTCGCTTTCAATCACGAACGGGGGGATATCAGCTCCAGGATAGATAACGAATCATCAGCCTTCTTCATCGAAATACTGGAAACTATACCCGAGGCATTCACCCCCCTCGAGGAGGTGAGAAGCCAGCTCGTTGAAAGGATCAGGAGAGATAGGGCTAAGGAAATCACGAGGGAAAAAGCCAGAACGATGCGCCAGAGGATTCTATCGGGAGGGACATTCGAAGAAGTCGCCGAATCCGAAGGTCTCGAGGTGAAGGAGACCCCGTTCTTCTCGGAGAACGAACCGGTACCGGGCATAGGCAACAACAATGCATTCACTATCGCATGCAGCCTCATGCCCCCCGGCCAGATCACCCCACCAGTGACCGGGAGAAACTCGTGTTATCTTATTAGGGTAATGGAAAGAACGGAAATCGATCCAGAACAATTCAGGTCGACGAGCACGGATATACGGAACGGACTCTTGGGCGAGATGGCCAACGGTCACATATCAAGCTGGTATGTCAGGTTGAAGGAAAATGCGGATATAGACGATCTGAGAGAGCGGCCGATCAACTAGCCGCTCTTATCCTCGCCGTCGATAATCTCGGAAGTCTGGGATTCTATCTCATCCTTGATCTCCCGCGATGACTTCTTGAACTTACGGATCGACTTACCTATAGCCTCCGCTACCTCGGGAAGCCTCCGCGGGCCGAAGAAGATCAGGACGAGGAATAGAATTATCAGGAGCTCGGACCAACCCAACGGTCCTATCAAAAGAAAACCGGGGGTCAAGCTTCCCAAAGCCGGATAAATGTTCATGATAAACCTTTCCCGCTCAACAGTATAATCTCAACATAAATGCAACGAGAACAATTCCCAGCAAACTTACCAGATTAACCTTCAGGGAGAAACCTATCGTGAACGTAAACACAATCAGATCACAATACCAGGGGCCCACACTGAATTCCTTCCCTGAAATGAACAGCTCCCTGATGAGATTGTCCTCCGGTAGTAGCAAGCCGATGAGCTCTCCGACCACACTTCCCACAATAACACCAAGAAAAAACACGAGAGCTACAAGACCCATACGCCTCTTCGCAGGCAAGAGCAACCTCCTAGTTTCAACTATATAACAACATCCATACAATAACAACCTTTAATTAGAAGGTCTGCATCTCAACGATCTCAGATCCCCGCCTACAATGAACGTGGCATCCACGATGCTGTGATCGCTCGTCTGTTTCAATATCCTCTTGCAGCCCGTGAGCCGGGACAGCTTCTTCATCAACGATGGATTCCCCTTCCTGTCTATAAGCAGGGACTCTTCGAAATCGTACTGCTCGGCATCGCCTATAAGAAGAACGTCTATACCGATCTTTCTGAGTTCCATCGCGGTTTTCAAGGCAATGCCGTCCTCGCCCGTTCCGTTCAGCACCTCTATCTGGAAGGGTTCGCCGTCCGTGTCCGGGATCCAATCAGACCCCAGCCACCTCACCGTCAGTGACACGAGTATAACCAGGAACGCCAGTAGGATCGCCAGACCGGGCCCGGTCACGAACCGAGTTTTCTTTCTCCTTTTCGCCAACACCCGCCTGCCGGATTAAGTGCAATCCACGCACAGTCTAGCGTTCCGCCATCGCTATGCTTTCTGATCGCTGAAGTGAGGAAGGAGCTTTTTATAGCTTGCATCCAGGTCCTCGGATATTACCCTGGTTTCGGATATCGATGTCATGAAATTGGTATCACCGGTCCACCTGGGACACAGGTGGAAATGAAGATGCCCGACTATCCCCGCTCCGGCGCTGGCGCCCAGGTTGGCTCCAATATTCAAACCTTCCGGTTTATATGCTTCCGTCAAAGCCCTCTCACTCAACCTGAGTAAGCTGACGAGCTCCTCGCCTTCCTCCCCGTTCATGGCATCCACCCTATCTATGTGCCGGGCGGCAACGATCATTAAATGTCCGCTTGTATATGGAAACATATTGAGGATAACAAACCAATGCTTTCCCCTCTTGAGTATTCCGACACTCTCGTCCGCCGATTCCTTCTGTATCTCGCAGAACAGGCAGCCATTTCCTTTCGGCAGCGTGAAATACTTGCTTCTCCAAGGAGCGTAGACCCTATCCATTCTCCTTCATCATCCTCTCTGCAGCCTCGAGCTGTCCTTTATCGTTTATTCCGAGCACCTCGTTCTGTTGATCGCTGGTGTAGACGCTTACACGTTTTCCGGCACATCTCAGTATCTCCATTATATCCGTAATGTAATATTCTCCCTGTATATTCCTCCTATCCAATTCCTTTAGATGAGAGAAGAGATCTTCGCTCTCGAAACAGAATATTCCGCTGTTGATCTCTCTGACCGACCTCTCCGGCTCCGTCGCGTCCTTGTGCTCGACGATTCTTATTAAATCTCCGCTCCCGTCACGGATTATCCTACCATACCCGGTGGGATCATCCACGACTGCGGAGAGAACGGTGGCCGAGGCCCGCCTCTTCATGTGGTATTCGATGAAGCTTTCAAGTGTTTCAGGGCTGAGAAGTGGCGTATCGCCGTTCAGCACTACGACCGTCCCGCGGAATCCTTCAAGTGCCTCCCTCGCCTGCTCAACAGCGTGCCCAGTTCCCAGCCTTTCGCGTTGAATCACGAACTCCAGATCCTCCCCTTCCAGCTCTTCGATCACGGAGTCCGCCTGGTGTCCCACAACGACCATGATCCTCGATGGAGAAACAGCCCGAACAGTCCTTATGACATACTCTATCATGCTCAAACCGCACATCCTATGAAGGACCTTGGCTATATCGGATTTCATCCTCGTACCTTCGCCCGCAGCAAGAATCAATGCAACTATATCCCCTCTATCCCCCATACCTGCTCCATTCGGGAAACTCCAGAACGGTTTCCTCAACCGCTTCTCCGCTGATTATCAGGGCGATGTTGTCTATCAATCTCGCCGATCCTACGCTTGCGGCAACGGCCATAAGCACGGTACCGTCGAGCTCCCGCACCGGCCTCAACGTTTTTCCGTCGACCACTTCAACGTAATCGATCTTGACACCTTCCTCCCTCATGACATCCCTAATGACGGACCTGATCATTTCCGGATCCCTCTCCCCAAGCTCTATCTCCCTCCTCGCACCGCTAAGGGCCCTGTACAGCGTCTGAGCACGTTTCCTGTCCTCACCGGTCAGATAAGCGTTCCTGGAGCTTTTGGCCAGTCCGCTCCGTTCCCTGACCGTCGGACCTATGATTATCCTCACGGGAAAATCGAGGTCAGCCGCCATTCTCTGGATAATAACCGCCTGCTGGGCGTCCTTCTGTCCGAAGAAGGCCATATCCGGAGCGATAATGTTGAATAGCTTGGCCACAACGATTGCAACACCCGAGAAATGGCCCGGTCTGGATACGCCGCATAATCCGTCGGACAGCCCCTTGACCGAGATCCTCGTGCGATCCGATGGCGAATAGAGATCGGCGGCGGCCGGCATGAACAGCATATCGCACCCGGCGTCTTCGAGGATTTCTATATCGTTCTTCTCGTCCCTCGGATAGCTATCAAGATCTTCGTTGGGTCCGAATTGCTTGGGATTGACGAATATTGAGACAACCGTGTAATCAGCCCTTTCACGGGACAGCGATATCAGGCTGAGGTGTCCTTCATGCAAAGCACCCATCGTGGGCACTAATCCCACAAACCTGCTTTCCCCCTTGATTCTCCTGACTACACGGTGCGCCTCTGCAGGACTGTGAATTGTTCTCATTATCGATCTTGCCGCTCCCCTTCCTTTTCATTATCGAAGGAATAGCTGTGCTCGGGACCAGGGAAGCGCGCCTCCCTGACATCATCTATGTATCTCGCAACCGCCTCTTTCATCCTCGTGCTGAATTCCTCGTACTTCTTGACGAACCTCGGTAACGGATTCTCGTGTATTCCCAGCAGATCATTGATCACCAGCACCTGACCGTCGCAATGCGGCCCCGCACCGATACCGATCGTGGGGATCGACACCGATTCGGTTATCCGCTTGGCAAGCTGCCATGGGATACCTTCGAGTACGATAGAATAGCATCCCGCTTTCTCCAGGCTTTTAGCATCGCGGCACAGCTTCTCCGCGGATTCTTTGTCCTTCCCCTGAATCTTGTATCCACCGAACTGATGCAGCGATTGCGGTGTCAATCCCAGATGGCCCATAACCGGAATCGAAGCCTGGATTATCGCTTCGACAACTGGGATGTACCTTTCCCCCCCCTCGAGCTTGACGCTCTCCGCGCCCCCCTCCTTGACCAGTCTTCCCGCGTTACGCACCGCATCCTCCACGCTTGCCTGGTAGGACATAAACGGAAGGTCGCCAACCACCAAAGCCCTCGGTTTAGCTCTGGTAACGGCTTTGAGATGATGCACCATCTCCTCCATCGTAACCGGCAGCGTATTATCATAACCCATTACAACCATGCCCAGCGAATCACCGACCAGGATCAGATCTATACCGCTTTCATCGAGCATCCTGGCTGAAAAATAATCGTATGAAGTGAGGGCCGCTATCTTAATACCTCTACTCTTCATCTGTATAAGAGTTGTTTTTGTTACCTTTTTTCTCATCGAGAATCAATCCCCCATGACGGCACGTAGTACTTTATCCCCTCGAACTCCTCGGCTATATTCGACAACAGATCCTCCAGCTGGTCCCTGTCGGACGTGAAATCGAGCTGGTCCGTGTTGACTATCAGAATAGGCGATTCATCGTAATGGAAAAAGAAGTGATTGAAAGCGCCGTTCAGATCGCCCAAGTACTCCTCTCTGATATCCCTCTCGAAGCTTCTCCCCCTCTTCCTGATCCTGTCGACCAGGACATCCGGATTCGCCTGAAGGTAAACCACGAGATCCGGGCTGACTATCTTACCCTCCAGCAGAGAATGAAGCCGGTTATACAACACGAGTTCGTCATCCTCGAGAACCGCGTGTGCGTATATCGTGTCCTTCGCAAAGAGATAGTCCGAAATCAGGATATCGGTGAACAGGTCCTGCTGCGCGATCACCGCCTGCTGCCTGAAACGGTTGAGCAGGAAGAATATCTGGGTCTGGAAGGCATAACCCGCCATATCCTGGTAAAATCTCTCGATGAAAGGATTGTCATCGGCTTCCTCTAGGAAGAGCCTCGCTCCGGCTTCCATAGCGATCAGGCGGGCCAGCGTCGTCTTGCCGGCACCTATATTGCCCTCGACGGCGATGTAACGAATATTATTGGATAACAGTCTCTCCCTAAAACCATCCATGGGGCCTACGGTAGAGGAAAAATCAGCCCATGTCAATCTATAACCAACTGTTTTATCTTCAAGAGGTTCAGAGAGCCGCACTTCTAGATGATATCCTTCTCGACCACCCGTTCAGATCCGAGTTTTCCAGGATCTCCCCGATGCTGAGCATATCCGGCGGCACGCGCAGGGACGGGGTTATCTCCGCAAGAGGCTCGAGCACGAATCCACGTTCCCTGAACCTGGGATGGGGTATCACAAGATCTCTGTCGTCGAGTTGAGTGTCGTTGAAAAGGACTATATCGATATCAAGGGTTCGGTCACCTGTTGTCCCTCCCCTCCGCCTTCCGAACATCAGCTCTATCCCGTTGCAAAGGACCAGCAGCCCGTGAGGCGACAAAGAACAGGCAACGGTCACGACGGCGTTTACGAATGTGCGGCTGAAATTCCCGCCCTGCGGCAGGCTCTCGTAAAGGGAGCTCAAAGCATTTATCCGGATACCATGTTTAGAGCGAAGCTCGTGGACCGCTCCGAGGATATTCTCTTCTCTCGGCCCCATGTTCGATCCCAGGGAGAGCACCGCGCACGGAGCTTCCCTATCGGTTCTTTCGCTCGACGACGACTTCGACATGTGACAGGCTGTTTGGAAACGGTAGGGTTAATTTTCGTATCGTGACTTTAACGGAATTAGCCGAGAAATTCTCTATTACAGTCCGGCATATCGCATCGGCCAAGGTCTCGAGAAGGTTGAAGCGGTTGTTCTCGACCGTTTCCATCACCTTGGCATACACACGCTCGTAGTTGATCGTATCCTCTAGAGAATCCGTCATGCAGGCCTTAGTGAAATCGTTATGAAACTCGATATCTATCTCGAGCTTCTGGCCTATCTCCCTCTCCATCGGGGATACTCCGTAATAACCGAATACAGTCAATCCCTTTAGTACGATCTTTTCTTCCACCAAAGAAATTACCTCCTGGGTCCGCTCTAACCGCGGCGGAATATCTCCAGCCGCCTTCCCGCTTCCCTGACGGTTTCCGTGTCCGTGGTTATCGATAACCTGAAATATCCCTCGCCCCGCTCTCCGAAACCAATCCCCGGCGTTGCCACTATACCCGTCTCCTCCAACAGTGCCCTGCAGAAATCCATCGAATCCTCCTTGTCCGGTGTGCTTACCCAGAAGTAGAAAGTGGCCTCCGGAACGCTGAAGGAATAACCGGATTTATCGAGGCTCGCGGCCAGAATGTCACGCCTCTCCCTGTAAACGGATCTGATGCGGCCGGTTATCTCTCCGTAGTGGTCGACGAGTGCGGCGCCTACAGCTTCCTGAATCGCCCCGAATACTCCCGAATCGAGATTCGATTTGATCTGCTGCAGCGAGGAGATCACTTCACTGGATCCGACCGCGAATCCCACCCTCCAGCCGGTTATGGAAAACGTTTTGGAGAAGGAAAAGAGCTCGATATAGGGTATCCCCGCTTCCCTCGCCAACGGGAACAGAGGATCGGAAGGATGTTCGTAGGTTATATCGCAGTAGGCGGCATCATTTACCAATATTATACTATGCCTTTTGCAGAATTCGATCGCCTCGATGAAACGGTCCCTGCCTGCCACTGCGGATGTCGGATTGTTCGGATAGTTGAGGAACATCAACCTCGCCCCTTCCGGGATCTCCCTATCCAGTCGATCAAAATCAGGCCAGTATCCATTATCTTCGGTCAGTGGAACAAGAAAGCAATCTGCTCCTGCGAACACGGCCGAGGAGCGGTAGACGGGATAGGAGGGATCCGGAACGAGCACGGTGCTGCCGGGATCCACGACCGATAGAGGGAGGTGACCTATCGCCTCCTTGCTACCGATGGTAACCAGCATCTCCTCTGTCTCGAGCGAAGCACCGTGCTGATTATAGGCCCACTGCGCAATCGAACCGAGCAAGGCGGGAAGCCCGCGGCCGGATGGATACCTGTGATGCTCAGCCTTGCTCAGCGCCGTTATCAGGCCATCGAGAAGTTCTTTCGGAACACCTAGATCGGGATCTCCAATGCCGAGATCGAGGACCTGTCTGCCCGATAGACGGTACGATTCCTTGAGCCTGTCGATCTCTACAAAGAGATACGTGGGAAGCTGTTGAAGCTTCTTCGAATGCATTGATGGAAAGCCCCTATCCGTTCTGCGGTCTTACTCGTAGGAGCGGTATATAACTACCTCTTTATCCTCTTCTCCCCAGACAGGGGAGGGGAAATATATTCCACCATCACCCGGCGCGAACTGAACCCTCAACCATGTGTAATCCACATCGGGTTCCGACAGCCATGAAATCTTATGAGAGGCATAGGACCATTCATCGCTATCAATGTTGTAAATTACTAGCGCCGAATAGGATTCCGACGGATTCCTGCCTTTTCTGACCGTACGGAAGGCGATTCTGCTGTTATCCCCCTCGGGCCAGTTCACACCTATTACCTCATCACTGGAAATCTCTTTCTCGAACAGGTGTCTCCTCATCTTGGAATCGGTCATGACCAGCAAAATCCCCTCATCGCAAATGACAGCGCAGATATCGCCATCCGAGGACCAGGCGAATTCCGTAGCGCCATCGATATCGATGAATACATCCAAGGTCGGGGTGTAGGGATCAAAGAAGCAGAGCTGCCCGTGCGAGTCGACGAATCCGAGGATGTCTCTCGTCGGATTCCATTCGAACACCGTTTGCCGGGAAACATTCACACCCGAAATGCCGAAGAGCCTGCCGCCGCTGCCGCTCCTGATCGCTCTCCTGCTCCCCATGTCAGGCGTATTCCCGTCTATGTCCACCATGCACGGCTCGAAGTTCCGCGTCGAATCGGCAAAATAGAGGACATCACCGTCGGGGGTTATCGTCGGTTTGATATTATCATAGTAGACAAAATTCGTATCATAGATTGTCGTGTCGTATGGCGGCGGTATATACCTCGCAGTAATGATTGTGTCGATACTCTGCGTCAGGATATAAGAGCCGGCACTACTCCAGAAGCCGATATCGCAAAGATCATCGGATCCGTCACCTTCGGCTCCCGGTCTCTCTTTCTGCCATACTACTTGGCTCACATCCTCGTTTCCGTACGGGTGGATATTCTGTATCTTTCTGACGTTGAAGCCTCCCATATCATTCGTGATAGTCGTGACGAAGGGGAACCTGACCGTGGTACTCATCACATTGAGTAGCTGCTGCCTGAAATAATTCTGATAACCCTGTACCATCGACATCAGTATCAAGTCCTCATCGGGAAAGTAAAGAATCTGGTAGCAACCGTAGCAATTACTGCAATCAGTCTTCAAGATGATGTCGGAAGGTCTTTTCTCGTACACGTGGAAACCGGTAAAATCAAGGTCGCTGAGCGATTGCTCCGAACCAACGAACACCGTGTCGTCGCCGAAGAATCCGGGCTTCATGTTTACCGGAAGACCGGTGTCCATCTCATGAAAGTTCCTAACCAATATTTTCGTAGAGAGAGTATCCACATCATCACCGATACGGACAGTTACTTTCACACCGTACGTTCCGGTGTTCTCGGGAACGTTCCAATTGACGGCGTACCCCTCATCGCTCTCCAACGTACCCCCGGAAACCTCCCACTTGAATGTGGCTTCCTCTCCAGAGCTCCAGCCACTGGTCGGCACCGATAGAACCGCTATAGTATCTCCCTTCGATGGATCAGGATCATAGGGACGAGGCGCCAGGGGCCGACACAGGATCTTGATCGGATCGGCGTAGGGCGGATCTCCGGTATCCACGGGCGTATCTTCGCTACAACCGTAAATCATCATAATCACAGCTGAAATAAGAAGAACGAGCATTACTTCCAGTAATTTAATGCGCCTGCTCAATGGTTACCTCCCGGTTCACGACAGGAGAAATCGGGGAAAAATCTGTATTAATAGCCTTCTTGATCTGAAAGCGCTCCAATATGACCGACTGCAATAAGATCTCAATAACGCCTTTTCTCACAGTAAAATATTAATGTTCGGCGCGAAATTCAAGGGAAAATTAAAAAAGGAGCGCTCCGAAATGGAATACGGAGCACTCCTCTCATTCATGCTGGTGGAAGGTCTTACATCATCCCACCCATTCCCCCGCCTGGAGGACCCTCTGGGAACTTCTCCTTCTCCGGAATATCGGTGATGGTGACTTCCGTAGTAATTAGAAGCGCAGCTACGCTCGCTGCATTCTGAATTGCCGACCGAGCCACCTTTGTGGGATCGACTATTCCGGCGGCCACCATATTCTCGAACACGTCGGTTGCCGCGTTATAGCCTATATCGGGCTTTTCGTACTTCAACCTCTCAACCACCACAGAGCCCTCCTTGCCAGCGTTCTGTGCTATCATCTTAACGGGCTCTTTGAGGGCGCTTATTATGATATCGGCACCTATCTTCTCCTCGCCTTCGAGTTTGAGCTTCTCGACTGCAGTGGCCGCGTGAAGCAGCGTAATCCCGCCACCGGGGACTATACCTTCCTCTACGGCAGCCCGAGTCGCGGCCAGGGCATCTTCGACCCTCGCCTTCTTCTCCTTCATTTCGATCTCGGTCGCGGCACCGACTCTGATCACAGCCACGCCGCCGGCGAGCTTGGCCAACCGCTCCTGCAGCTTCTCGCGGTCGTAATCCGACGTCGTTTCTTCGATCTGGTTCTTGATCTGCGTGATCCTGTCCTTGACGTCCTTTGACTTGCCTTTGCCCTCTACGATCGTCGTGTTCTCCTTGTCGATCTTTATCCGTTTGGCCTGGCCGAGGTCCGAAACCGTCGCGTTCTCCAGCTTGAAGCCGGCCTCCTCGGATATAACGCGTCCACCGGTCAGGATTGCGATATCCTCGAGCATCGCCTTTCTGCGGTCCCCGAATCCGGGAGCCTTTACTGCCGCCACCTGTAGAGTTCCCCTGAGCTTGTTGACAACGAGAGTGGCAAGCGCCTCACCCTCGATATCCTCCGCGATGATCAGCAGGGGTCTGGTAAGCTGAGAGATCTTCTCCAGAACCGGCAGAAGATCCTTCATCGCGCTGATCTTCTTGTCGTGTATCAGGACATATGAGTTCTCGAGAACGATCTCCATCCTCTCCGCATCAGTGACGAAATAGGGGCTTAGATAGCCGCGGTCGAACTGCATTCCCTCCACGACTTCCAGCTCGGTCTCCATGCTCTTGGCCTCTTCGACGGTTATAACGCCGTCCTTGCCTACCTTCTCCATGGAATCCGCTATAAGCGAGCCGATCTCCGTATCGTTGTTTGAGGATATCGTGGCTACAGAGGCTATCTCCTCACGCTTGCGAACCTGCTTGCTCTGCTTCTTGACATACTCCACGGCGGCGTCAACGCTCTTGTGAATCCCCTTCTTGATGAACATCGGATTGGCGCCTGCGGTCACATTCTTGAGACCCTCCGTTATGATCGCCTGGGCCAGAATGGTTGCTGTCGTCGTTCCATCACCAGCCACGTCCTGGGTCTTTGTCGCTACTTCCTTCACCATCTGCGCACCCATGTTCTCCCAGGGATCTTCGAGCTCGATCTCCTTGGCGATCGTCACACCGTCATTGGTGATTGTAGGTGATCCGAACTTCTTGTCGAGTATAACGTTCCGCCCTCTCGGTCCCAATGTGACCTTTACAGCGTTCGCGAGAACGTCAACGCCTTTTTTCAGACGGTTACGGGCATCGATCTCGAATTTCAATTGCTTCGCCATTAAAACTCACTCCTTTCAAATGAATAAATCCTCTAGAGCGTGGCGAGAATGTCGCTCTCGCGCAATATTAGGTATTCCGTTTCGTCGATCGAAATCTCGGTACCCGAATATTTACCGTAAAGAACGCGATCACCCTTTTTCACCTCGAGCCCTATTCTGTTACCGGTGGTTTCATTGAACCGGCCTTTACCCACGGCCATGACTTCACCCTCCTGAGGCTTCTCCTTGGCCGTATCGGGTATGATGATACCACCCTTTTTGACCTCTTTCGGGTCGATGGGCTTCACTAGAACCCTGTCTGCCAGAGGCTTCACCTTCATTACGATCCCCCTTTCTCATTAAATAACAATTGATTAGCACTCTCACTATTTGACTGCTATCGTCTGAACAATATATTTCCCTGTAATGAAAATAGCAAAGATCATTTACAAGGATATGTTTTCATTTTAAGCAGTATTCACATATTGAGGCGTTTTATTGAATAATAAGTCAATATTATGCGTTTTTACGAAGAATTATGATGAAATTCATTGGATTAAGGATTTGCTACTCCGCCCAGGAAAATCGAGGATCGGTCCTTGTGCTTGCCCGCCGGAAGTCTCGAGGCCGAAACCCGTTGATCAGCAAGTTGTTATAACGCAGCTGCAGCTTTCGTCACCTCAAGTTGGTCAAGTAGAGGTACAGCAGGCCCCTGAACAGTAGATCCGGGACCGGAACCACCTCTAGACCAATGTGTCTTTTGATAATTTCCATCCTTCCACCGGTCATCAGGACGGAAGAGTCAGGGCCGGCCGAGCCAAGCGATCTCTCCACGAGCGCCCTGACGGCGCCGGCGATTCCGAAAACGGCACCAGACGCTATTGCATCGACAGTATTCGAAGCTGGAAGCTCCGGTGGACCGGAATCGACGGTAACGTGCGGAAGGGCGGCTGTTCCTCTGTGCAGTGAATCGAGAACCAGATCCAGCCCTGGATATATGGCGCCCCCTCTGAATGCACCTGCGGAGAGAACGTCCACAGTGACGGCAGTGCCCGCATCAACAATGACCGCCTCCCCGAGACCCATGGCCACCGCACCGCATGCACAGCAGATCCTGTCCGGCCCGAGCGACTCGGGATGTTCGATCAGCAGTTCGAACGGCAGGTCAACGCCCGGTCCCGCTTCGAGAACACTTTTCACGCCCGATGACGCCAGCTGCTCGCCGGCGTATCGTGTCCAGGAAGGAACAACACTGGAGTAGGCAACGCCTACGGGTGCAGCCTCTGAGAGAATCGAGGAAAGCTCCACATGCCCCTCGAAGGTCTCTATCCGCCACGCGCCGTCCGGACCACCGGGCTCGGCATGTGCGGCCTTCAGCGAATCGTTGCCTCTATCCAGCAACAGAATACAGCTCAAACGTCGGCCCTCCTGAGCGTCAAATCTCCAGTGGAAAGAACCCTCTCGCCTCCGTCGGTCCCGATTCGCGCGAATCCCTTTTCATCCACCCCGACGAGTTTTCCCGATATAATCTCACCACTACGATATATCGTCACCTCTTCACCCTTGTACAGGAGCCTCTCCTCCATCCCGGCGGCGTATACCGAGAATCCGGTCCTTCCCCAAGAAATGTAGTGCCGACCGAAGGATTCCATGATTAGTTTCAGAACGATCCCCCTGTCGTATAGCTTCCCGGTGGCGGTCCGCAGGGAAACCGCTTCGTCAGATATCTCCTCTGAGAAATCGCTCTCTTTCTCGTTGACATTTATACCCATTCCGAGTACAACGTACCCCTCTCCCGCCTCCGCCAGTATTCCGCCCAGCTTTTTGCCTCCAATATACAGATCGTTTGGCCATTTTATCATTATCCCGGAGCATACTTTATCGAGTGCAGAGGCTGCGCTCAGCGCCAGCAGTGCTGTAAGCTCCTCGAAGTCCCCGGTCGGTCTGAGAACCATCGAAAATACCAAGCTGAGCCCACGCGCCGAAAACCACCGGCGCCCCCTCCTTCCGCGCCCCCCGGACTGTTCCAGGGCTGTCAAGATCGTGCCTTCCGGCGCCCCGACTCTTGCCGCCGCAACGGCATCCGAATTGGTCGAGACGGTTCTCTCCAGCACAACGGCAGCCCCGCGCAGCTCGGACGAACTCAACAAATCAAGCAGTCTGGCGGGATGAAGGTCCAAGGTTTGTGCGTAGTATTCCTCTTCGCAGGTATGATCCATCGGTCAAGAAGCCTCCTCGACAGTGCCGGAATCGTTGCACCCGCGATATCCTGTACGATCCATCCGATCAATCTGCCTCCACGATAAGACTCATATCGAGTGCCGGGGCCGACAGCGTCAGTGACCCTATCGATATGAAATTTACGCCGGGTATGAGATATTCCCCTATCGTGTCCAGCGTTATGCCTCCCGAGACCTCCACCTCCACAGTTCCCCTCTTCACCATCCGTAGTTCATCCACGGCCAGTCGGACCATCTCCGGAGTGAAATTATCCAGCATTACCCGACCGGGCGGAGACACGAGGAGTCTGCTCAACTCTTCGAGCGACGAAACCTCGATCTCCGCTTCCCCTGAACGCCCGCTGCTCAGCTTTTCGACAACGGATCCGATACCGCCGGCTGCGGCTATGTGGTTCTCTTTCACCAGAACGCGCTCGGCGAGATCGCGCCGGTGATTTTTCCCTCCTCCGTGAACTACCGCCGCTTTCTCGAGAATTCTCAGACCCGGCGTCGTTTTCCTAGTGTCCAGGATCTTGATCCCGCTTCCTTCCGCTAACTCCACGAATCGCGCGGTCAGGGTCGCTATCCCCGACAGATGCTGGAGGAAATTCAACGCCGTCCTCTCGCCTGAGAGTATGGGTGCCGTCCTTCCAACGATGCGTGCTACCGTATCTCCGGCCGACACCCGCTGTCCGTCAAGCGCTACCGGCTCATAGACGGTATCATCATCCATGATTCTAAAGACGGTTTCAGCGGGTTCGTGCCCCGATACGACACCTGACATCCTGGCTTCGATGGAACCGGAACATGACACGTCCCCATCGATGAGCAATCCCGTCGTGATGTCCCGACCAGCGGCGTCCTCCTCCAGCGCCGTTCGCACCAGATTCTCTATCCTCTCAATCCTCTCCTCCAAATCCGTCCCTCCTGTCGATCTCCATCCTAATCTCCTCTATTCGGTCCCTGATGCTGGCGGCCTTCTCGAAGTTCAGCGCGTCGGCCTCCTTCCTCATCTCCTTCTCGAGCGCCGCCAACAACTTCAAGGTATTGCCCTCCTGCGGCACCAGCACCTCCTCACCCCCCTCCCGGACACTGCCCCCCCGCGCATCCACGACGGATGTCGAAGCACGTATCTCCATATCCGATTTAACGATAGATCTCGGTACGATCCCATGATCCTTGTTGTATTCCAGTTGCTTATGCCTTCTCCTGTTCGTCTCTTCTATCGCCTTCTTCATCGAGCCCGTGATGTTGTCCGCATAGAAAATCACTTTACCGTTGATGTTTCTTGCCGCCCTTCCCGCGGTCTGGATGAGTGATGTCCTGGACCTAAGAAATCCTTCCTTGTCGGCATCCAGCACAGCCACGAGAGTCACCTCCGGCAGGTCCAGCCCCTCCCTGAGAAGGTTGATACCGACGAGAACATCAAACTCTCCGAAACGCAGGTCCCGCAGAATCTCGACTCTATCCAGGGCCTTGATATCGCTGTGAAGATACCTGACCCTTAGATCAAGCTCCGACAGATATGACGTCAGATCTTCCGCCATCCTCTTGGTAAGTGTGGTGACCAATACCCTTTCATTGTTTTCCACCCTCATCCTTATTTCGTGTATGAGGTTGTCTATCTGGCCGTCGACGGGGCAGATCTCAATCTTCGGATCGACGAGTCCCGTCGGCCGTACTAATTGCTCGATAACCTCACCTCCGCACCTTTGCAGCTCGAAGTCCCCTGGTGTCGCCGATACGAATATGAACCTCTGCACGATCTCCTCGAACTCCTCGAAGACCAGCGGCCGGTTGTCGAGAGCCGACGGGAGCCTGAATCCATGCTCCACGAGTGTTTCCTTCCTGCTCCTGTCCCCCCTGAACATACCCCTTATCTGGGGAATCGTGACATGAGACTCGTCGATAACCACGAGAAAATCCCCCATGAAATAATCGATCAGCGTTGCCGGCCTCTCACCCGCCATGCGGCCCGATAGATGACGCGAGTAATTCTCTATTCCGGAACAGTAGCCCATTTCACGCATCATCTCTATATCATACCTTGTCCTCATCTCCAGGCGCTTGGCCTCGAGCAGCTTGCCGGAGCTCTCGAGCTCCCCCAACCTCGTTACCAGTTCCCGTTCTATCCGGGCGAGCGCCTCATCTAGCCCTGCCTCTGAAACCAGGAAATGGGAGGAAGGAAATACCGTTACCGAATCGATCCTTCCAATCACCTCTCCCGATATCGGATGAACGGTCGAGATCCGCTCGACCTCATCGTCGAACAGCTCAAGCCTGATAGCATCTTCCGTGTATGCGGGCCTTATCTCGACCGTGTCCCCCCTTACCCTGAAGGTCCCACGCGCGAAATCCATATCGTTTCGCGTGTAATGAAGCCGGACCAGTGTTCTCAGCAGTTCCTCCCTGTCAATCCTGCCACCCTCCTCGACGAGGAAGGTCAGTTTTCTGAACTCCTCCGGCGAACCCAGCCCGTAGATGCACGAGACGCTGGAGACCACGATCACATCCCGACGCGACATGAGCGAACCGGTCGCCTTTAGACGCAGGCGCTCAATATCTTCGTTAATCGAAACATCCTTTTCGATCAACGTTTCGGTCGCCGGAATAAAGGCTTCAGGCTGGTAGTAATCGTAGTAACTAATGAAATATTCGACAGCATTAGCGGGGAAGAGGTTCTTGAATTCCCCATACAACTGTGCGGCGAGGGTTTTGTTATGGGAGATAATAAGAGTCGGCATCCCGCATCTAGCTATGACATTGGCGATCGTGAAGGTTTTTCCCGATCCCGTCACCCCCAATAGGGTTTGATACTTCATCCCCTTCTCGATGTTGCTCACGAGTGCATCGATGGCCTGAGGCTGGTCACCTGTGGGATTGTAGGATGCTTCAATCTTGAAGAGGGACATAGCGAATACGGACGGAAATCTCCTCGGATACTCACCGTTCATCCTGGATGTCATCGGCGGTTATCTCGATATTATTCAAGACATAGCCTCTTTCACCCAGCGATGGAAGCTGTCTCCCGTTCAATTCCATATAGAATCCGCCGGCGTTTCCCACCTTCCTGAGGACGAAGGCCTCGTTGGCGTGGAAGTAAGCCGACTGATCGGGAAAAATAACGAAATCGTAAAACGTGGTCTCGGGGCGCGAATCGACCATCGATATTGCTATCAGGTCGAACCAGCACGTGTCCGAGGGTCGCGCGGTCATGCGGAGCTCCATCGCAATCCCGGGCTCCACCGACACATCACTCTCCTCGGGTACCTGTTCCGGGGCACTCTCGGCTTCCCCGGCATCCTCCATATTGATCCGGTCAGCCTCATCGATCGATGTCTCCTCCCCGACATCGGGGATCGAAGACGGCGGCTCAATCTCTACCCCCCCACCTCCGAATATCCTCAGCAGTATAATTACAACAACGACAAGCAGCACCGCCGGTATGACAAAACGTTTGAAGATCTTCTGGGGCTCTAGGGATTCCTCGATTGTTTCCGTCTCAATTTCCCAGAGATCCCCCTTGCTCTTGTGATTCTGTCCTGTTTGGACCTCATACTTGCTCAGTATATGCTCCACATCCAGACCCAATAGTCCAGCGTATATTCTAATGAAGCCCTTGACGTACACCTTCGCCGGAATCGCCTCGAAGTTGTCCGTTTCCAAGAAGTTCAGCATCTGCTGGGGAATTCTCGTCTGCTGTGCGACTTCCTCCAAGGTCAGACCCGCCTCTTCCCTCGATGTCAGCAGAATCTCACCAACCGTTTCCCTGCCGGTGAAGGAATGCCGCGTGGACTCCCCACCCTCTTTATCATTGGAAACACCGTTCACCCGAGATCCTCCAGTATCTTCTCGATCCTGGACCGCCGCTTGATCAATTCCTCGAATCTTTCCCTCTCTCTCGCGACAACATCAGCGGGAGCATTTTCTATAAAGCGTCCGTCATCGAGCCTCCGCTTTATCTTTCCACAATCTGATTCCAGTTTTTCCATTGAGTGCTTCAAGCGTTCTATCTCCGCCTTGTAATCCACTATCCCCTCTAGAGGAATATATACCTCCACCGAAGACAAACCCGCCGCCGCGCAAACCTCCGGCTTATCTATATCGATGGATATTTCTAGTCTATCAATCCTTGCAAGCGCTTTCAACTGTTCTTCGAATAACTTCAATCTATCCGGTGTTCCCTTTCCCGGCTCGCAGTTGACCAGCACGTTCACACTTTTACCCGGAGCGATATTAAAATTCTGCCTGAGATTCCTGATATTAACGACTATCTCTATAAAAAGCCCAACATCAGCTTCAAGCGAAGGATCGTGGAATGACGAGGGAACACCGCCGAACATGGTATCGGCAAGAAGTCTCGATCCATCAGACAGTCTGCTCCATATCTCTTCGGTGATGAACGGCATGAACGGATGAAGCATTGTCATAGAAACACCCAGGACCGTTCGTGCCGCCGTCAATGTACCCGCCGCGCGCTCCCCGCCCTCCTTGAGTGCCGGCTTGGCAAGTTCAAGATACCAATCACAGTACTCGTGCCAGAAGAAATCATACATGCACTTCGCCGCTTCGTCGAACCTGAAACCGTCTATGCTCCTCTCAAACCTCCCGGCGGTGTCCGACAGACGGCTCAATATCCACATGTCTTCCCAACCGAACCGAGCTCCGGCAGGCGGCTTTTCGTCGAAGAGGGATTCGTAGTATTCCGCGATTTCATCCGCAGCCCCGTCGAGGTCATTTCCACCCGTGGCATCATCCTCCGCATCACCCTGCCCCAGGACGAATCTGGCGGAGTTCCAGATCTTGTTGGCAAAGTGCCTCCCGACGTCCACCTTCTTCTCACTGAACATGATGTCCTGACCTGGCGGCGACAGCATCATGAGCGTGAACCTGAACGCATCGGATCCATTGTTCTCGATGATCTCGATCGGGTCCGGGGAGTTACCGAGGGACTTGCTCATCTTCCTTCCCTTCTCATCCCTTACGATTCCAGTAATATAGACGGTCGAAAACGGAATCTCATCCATGAACTCGAGCGCCGCCATGATCATCCTTGCTACCCAGAAGAATATTATGTCCCCAGCAGTCACAAGGACATCTGTCGGATGGAAGGTTTCGAGATCCTCCGTCCTCTCAGGCCATCCCATCGGAGAAAACGTCCATAGCCATGAGGAGAACCAGGTATCAAGGACGTCCTCGTCCTGAACGATGGATGAACCACCACAACCAGGGCACTCCCGTGGCTCCAAGACGGACACTATATCCATACCGCAGCCGTTGCAGTACCAAACAGGTATCCGATGCCCCCACCACAGTTGTCTCGAGATGCACCAATCCCTGATATTCTCCATCCAGCTGAGATATATGTTCTTCCAGCGTTCCGGAAGGAATTCGATCTCACCTCGGCGAACAACGTCCATGCCCGGCTTCGCCAGTGATTCCATTTTCAAAAACCACTGTCTGGATATAGCCGGCTCTATCACCGTATCGCAACGGTCATGATGACCGACGGAATGATCGTAATCCTCTATCTTTCTGAGATACCCCTTCTCCTCGAGGGCCTCGAGAATCCGCTCCCTCGCCTCGTCCCTGTCCATACCGGCGAATGCACCGGCATTCTCATTCATCCTTCCATCCCTATCGATAACTATGAATGGCGAAAGGCCGTGCCTCTGCCCTATTTCGAAATCCAGCGGATCGTGCGCTGGCGTCACCTTCAGGCTGCCCGTGCCGAATTCAGGATCGACAGCATCGTCCACTATAACCGGTATTTCCCTTTCCGTCAGGGGCAGCGACAGAAGCCTGCCCTCGAGTTCCGGCGCCCTTTCATCGCCGGGCGCTATCGCAACCGCCACATCCCCAAGCATAGTCTCCGGCCTCGTGGTCCCCACAACAACCTCGCCATCCCCTCGTGCCAAGGGATAGGCTATATAGTAAAGCTTGCCTTGCCTTTCGCGAAATTCCACTTCCTCGTCGCTAATGGCGGTCCGACACGAGGGGCACCAGTTAACAATGTAGCGCCCCCTGTATACCAGGCCTTTTTCGTACAGGTGCACGAATACCTGCCTGACCGCTCTTGATACACCCTCGTCCAGGGTAAATACCTCCCGCGACCAGTCCAGGGATGCTCCCAGCTTATCAAGCTGCCTCACTATCCTCCCGTGATACTTCTCCTTCCACTTCCAGCACTCCTTCAGGAATCCTTCCCTTCCGATAACGTCCTTATCGATCCCCCTCTCCTCCAGATACCGCTCCACTACCTTCTGAGTGGCGATTCCGGCATGGTCGGTGCCGGCCAGAAAAAGAACGTTGTACCCCTTCAAGCGCTTCCACCGTACGATCACATCCTGAACCGTTGTACCGAGTGCATGCCCCACATGAAGCTGGCCGGTCACGTTCGGCGGAGGCAAAACAACCGCAAATGACGGGCTCTTCGAGCTTGAATCGGCGGTGAACGCTCCGCTCCGTTTCCAGGCAGCGGCCCATTTCGATTCTATTTCTTGAGGCTTATATGCCTTGTCAAGCATGTCCTTTTTCCCTTCCTCCGCTATCCGGCATCGAGGCAGTAGATCAAATTAACATAGGAGATGCCGACGGTCAACCTCCGGCAAGCCCGATTCATTTCATTAATGTGAAATATAACACTGCCGCAAGTCCCACCGGTATAAGGTAATATGAGAAGATGTGCAGGTATCCTCCCTTCAGGACCTTTAACAGCAATCTCAGCGCAATCAAGCCGGAGACAAACGCCGTCACCATCGCAACTAGAAGCAGGATGATTTCCCCGGATTCGACGGGGACCGGATTCTTGATCATCTCGAGCGCCAAGGCCCCCAGAATCGCCGGGATCGATAGTAGAAATGAGAACTCCGCCGCCCTCTCGAATCCAAGGCCCAAAAGCAGAGCCGCAGTAATGGTCCATCCGCTCCTGGAGCAACCAGGCATCACCGCCACGGCCTGGGATACACCGATTAGAAGTGCGATAGGGCAGGAAAGCTCTGTTCGTCTCACCCGGCCAAAGCGGGAAAACAGCAGAAACACACCAGTTGCTACCAGCATAGCGGATGCAAGTGCGGGAGAACCGAAGGCGCCGCTGATCGGGCCATGAAAGATCATTCCCGCGAGAGCAGCCGGGACACTTGCGATTACTATCTTTCCTGCGTATGCGACATCAGCGTCCTGGTTCCCGACAGACCTGAATCCCGCTCGTGCGAACGAGATCAAAGCCGCCGTAACCTCTCGTATTTTAGTTCGATAAACCAAAATCACGGCCCCCAGGGTGCCGACGTGTACCGCTACCTCGAATATGATACCTTCCGGTTCGCCGCTGCTCCTCGCACCGATCAGCGACTCGGCTATAACGAGGTGGCCCGAAGAGCTAACCGGGAGAAACTCGGTCAGTCCCTGTATGATCGCGAGTATCAATGCAGACAGCATCTCGTGAGGCATGACGCTACTCCCCCCGTTCCAATTTCATCTCAGGCCCCCCAGGTAGAACGCAAGAATGCCGAAGAACATCCCCACCTTAAGGAGGACACTGACGGTGGAGGGCGATTTGCCCCTGAAACAGTAAAAGGCCGATACCGCCAGGATCGGGATGATGGAAAAAGAAATCACGACCATGTATGGTAATCCGAAATACCCGAAGAAATAAGGGAGCGGGAATGCCACGGCCAACGTGCAAAAAATCACAAGCGAGACCTTATATGCCGCACGTTCGCCGTAGACAACCGGAAGTGTGGAAGCACCGTATTCTCGATCACCTTCGATATCTTCACAATCCTTGATGAACTCCCTTCCAAGATTGAACAGCATTGTGTAGCCCGCCGGCAGAGCCGCACTGGATATCCTGCCGCCGGCAAAGGAACCCAGGAGGAAACCCGAAGCTGCAACCGCCGAAACAAGCAGATTGCCGACCAAGAGAACACGTTTCAGGTACTTCGAGTAGATATGCAGCAGTAAAATCCATGCCGACACCCACGCGGCCTGAACCGGTGGAAGAAGAAAGAGTGTAACAGCCAAAAAGCAGAGCATCGCCACGTATGCCGCAACTACCTCCCGCCTGGAAAGGACGCCGGACGGTAACGGCCTCTTCGGCCTGTTGATCCTGTCTATCTCTATGTCGTAGTAGTCGTTTATCACGTATCCAGCCGAGGTCGCTACCGCCGCCGAGGCAAGCAGCAGCCATGGCAATGATGAGGATCCGGTAATGCTGAATCCCACGGCGGCCGACAGCACTGCCGCAGTTACGTTGTGCGGACGGATCAGTAGAATGAAATTGTATGCTTTTCGCATCAAAAATCCACTACAAGCTCGAGATAGGCGTAATCCTCGGTCATGTCCCCGCTACCGGACGATACAAACCTCCATCCTATCCCGGTTTCGATTCCGGAACCATGCTCCAGGTCGTAACTCCCCTGCACGGAAAATTCCCTCTCCTCGACGATTCGACCGCATGGAAAGTCCGGATCAGGATCGTCACCTCTCTCCCACTCGCGTAGATCGGCGCCCTCGCCCCTTCGCACGATGCTGCCTCGGAGCTTCAATTCGACTCGCGGGCTGATCGCCGTTTTGGCGCTCAGTGTCCACCGATCGGAATCTGGCCCTAGAGGAGAACCGATCAAGCTGTTCAGAACCGGATCCGCGTTCCCCGTAACATAACGCGTTCGAATCGGCTCCTTGTGGGCGTATACGTATATATCGATAAAAGTGTATCCGGCCTCCAGCTCCACGTCCCTCCCGAAAGGGTCGACCAGCGCCTCGAGAGAAAGGTTGAAGCCCAACCGATTCGGGGCCGGCGGATCTCCCTCGTACTGGAAATCGTCCACCAGAAACTCGCCGTAATGGATCATTTTGCCGGGCAGCGGGATCTTCCAATCGATCGCCCACAGGACATTGTCATCGTCCTTCTCGTTGAACTGGTTGGCATAGTAAGAACACACGGGAAGCAGGTATGCGTAGTCGAATCCGCGGCCTGTATAGAGCACGGTTTCACTGATACCCACGTATATACCCTTGGGGAGCCTTATCGCCAGCCTATGAGCGGAGAGCCGCCTTTGAAAATCCGGATCGAGTGAGGCGTGGAATGTGCTGAGGCTGAACCTTCCCATCCGGATCCTTCCACCGACTTGATCAAGGGAGCCGGCCGTTCTCGACACAATCAAACCTTCGTCATGTCCACTCCCCCAATGGACATAATCCCTTCCGATATGCAGCCTGAAGCAACTACCACTGTAGGAAACATACCCTCTTTCGTACTCGGAAGTAACGCCCCGCCAGCTCTTTTCCCGCCCGCTCGGTTTACCGTTACGCACGTTCGATTCCCATTCCGGAGCGATCATCCATCTGTACGATGTCTCGAATGTCACGCGCCCCCCGATATCCGCGAGAAAAACGGGCACCATGAGTCCATCCGCCTGACCCTTTTTGCTTTCGATCACCTTCCTGGCGCCTCCGGAAACCGAGGCATCGACCAGAAAGAAGCGGTCCCTATCTCCGTGGATATACACCGGTGGATCTTCCCGTTCCTTCGGTGTCGAAGATTTGCCCAGGAATTCCTCTTCCAACTTCCTTAGCAGGAAGCTCTGGCGCTCTGTCAGAAGCATGTCGCCACCCTCGATTCGTTCCAGTATTCCGTTCACGTAGCCCTCTATTTCAGAACGGGAATAGGGAAGGGAGGGATCGGCACACACCAGACCCAGCAGCTCGAATGTTCTTAGTGCGGGATACACCCAGCTATCCGGGTGCATGGTCTCGTCGGATGACGATGAACCTGTCGGGAACACGCATAGGACAACGATGAAACAAAAAACGCATCCGGGACGGAACACCAGTCGGCTTAACAGTTTCATAGCATCACGATTCGCCAGGTACACGAGCCGTACTCTGGAATCTGTCATTCGATTTCATCGCCGCCTTACGGTAATACTGGTGGGCTTTCCGTTTGTTGTCCTGTTTTTCATATGTTATGCCGAGGCTGAAATAAACGCGTGAATCCTCGGGATTGATCTCGGCGACTTTGTTGTAGAACTTCAAGGCCTCATCCGGTTGCTCCAGCCTGTTCAAGCACTCCCCGATATAGTAGAGAATCGTGGCGTTCATCGGATTGAATCCAGCGGCCAGCTTCAGATACTTGAGCGCCTTCTTGTAAACCCCCTTGCGGTAGTAAAGAAATCCTATGTAGAACAGGGAATTCACGTTGTCTTTCTCGAGCTTGAGTATCTTCTTGAACTCCTCCATCGCCTCGTCGTACCTACCCTCGTTTATCAACGCTATACCAAGATTATAATGCCCCTCCACACACTGCGGATCCAGCTCGAGCCCGATCTTGAATTCCTCTATCGCCCGCTCCCTATTTCCCTCCTCGCCGTGAAGAGCGCCCAGATTGAAATGAGCCTCCGCACTCTTGGGATTATGCTGAACGGCCTTTCGGAAATGTTGAAAGGCAGCACTGCGTTTGCCCTGCAGATCTAAGATATAACCAAGATTCGTGTATGACTTCGCATGCGTACTGTCGATAGATATGGCCTGCCGGTACTGCTGTTCAGCGTCTTCGTACTGGTGATTCTTCGTGTAGGCGACACCCAGCCGGTAGTAACACTCAGGATTGTCCTTCTCTAACGAAACAGCCTGCTTGTGGAATGCGATGGCCTTATCGAGCTTGCCCTGTCTTTCGAGCAGCCTTCCGATCCTGTAACGGGGAAACGCCTTGGAGGCATCCATCTCTGTAAGCCTTTCGTAACCCTCCAGAGCTGTCTCGTAGCCTCCGATCCTCTCGAGTAACGAGCAGATTTCACGCAATGTTTCCATATCTGTATCTGGATGGGATATAAGTCCCTTCAGGATCGACTCGACTTCACGCGTATCCCTATTCTGGAGAAAGTGCCCGGCCAGATTCAGCACCTCTCTGGGGGAGGCCTCTCCCAGCTCCAGTTTCCGGGCGAGCCGGGATATCTCCCTGCTTTCCTCCCTTCCCTTCCCCTTTGCCAGATCTCTCAATTTATCCCACCGTAACACCATGTAACAACTCCCAATAGAAAAACCTAACAACTCAATCCCGAGAAGGAGGCTAGGACACAAACGCCCTCACTGTCAAGTCTATTCTAGGCACTAATCCCCAGCAAATAAAAGGAGTTATCATTTGGATAAAACGGCAGGATGTCAGTATCCGAACCACCTCATGGCCATAGGCTGGCGGTACTGCCTGTACTGAAGCTGCAGTGTAAAGTTCCTGCTGGGTCTGTATGTAAGTCCTATATCTGGTAGGAATATCTGAGACGTCTCCCCCGCCTGCTCCCCTTTCAGCATCGAGTAAACGCCCACATCCCAGTGCAGCGTCAGGGATTTACTGATTCCGAGGTCGAAGTGCCCCACGTAGAAACCCGTCCCATATGATTCGGAATTGTCTGCTGAATAGAGCGAGAAACCCATCGTGCTCCTGAAATCGAGGCCTGGGATATTCAGGAAATTATCCGGCTGCCTGACATTGAGGTAATCGGAGAACACATCCTCCTCCGTGACCCCCTCTTGCCCCACAACCAGTGACGGTGCAAAAACAACTAAAAAGATCATTATGGAAATTACAGGTTTCATCTCAACTCTCAGCCCTCACCATCGGTCCCAAGCAGTTCCTTGACCTTCGACTTCAGCGGTTCGAGGTCAACCGATTTGACGATATACGCATCAGCGGCCCATGTCTGGAAATTATCCTTATATATCGAATATGCCGAATTTATGATTATCGGCAAATCCTTTCTGCTTTCGACGAGCTCTTTGAGGTAGTCGATCCCGCTCTCATCACCCAGCTTGATATCTAGAATTATGATATCGGGTGGATTATCCTCTATGGATTTTTTGGCCTCGCTGATATTCAAAGCGCATGCCGTTTCGTACCCGTCATTATTGAATTCCTCGCTGTACAGCTTGCACACGTTGACCTCGTCGTCGACGATAAGAATCTTCACCATGTTCTTCCCCTTATAAAAATGCCGTGATCCTTAACGGACCACAGCTTCATTCTCAGGAGAAAATCGTTGCCAGTCAAGCTATTTTTTGATCCCGCACATCACTCGTTGCCGACAGTGATCTTGAGAATAACCTTGACGGGCACTTCCTTTCCTATATCCGCCTTCGTAACCATAACCGGTACATGGATCGTCTTTTCCTCACCTGTCTCCTGCTCCGTGGACTCCACCTCGTTCTCAACCACATCCGATTTCTCGCCGGTTTCGAGGGGCTCCTTGACCTGGGGATCTACAATTATATCCATCTCCGAGACGGCCTCTTCATGCTTTTCGTCTTCGTCGTTGAGTTCCACAAGGTGTCCGTAGTCCTCGTAACCCTCTCTCGTTGCGTTGAGCTGTATCCCCTCTTCAACGGAGCCGTTCTCGTTCAGCACATTATCTACAAACTCAGAGACAGACTCATGCTCCTCTTCTCTCTCCTCGGCATTATTCAAAGATTCGCTCTCGCCCGCCTCTGAGTTTTGAATCCTCTGCTTTCCCTTAGCCACAACTTCTGCATCTATGTGTTTCTCGGCCGGCTTTTCGATGTTTTCTTCCTGCCTGTCTCTTCTTTTCAGGTCTTTCTGGATCTTCTCATAGACCAGCGCCGCAACTCCCTCGAAGGTTTCATAGACCCCCTTGCCCGTCATGGCTATCGCCTCGAAAACCGGGACATCGCCGCAATCGAGCTTCATCGTAATATCCTCTCGGCTCATCCGATTAACGAGATCCCGCTTGTTCAACTGCACAACATGGGGCACTTCCTTCAGAGACATCCCCAGCTCACCGAGGTTCTCCTCCAGATTCTCGAAACTCTCGATGTTCTCCTGCATCCTATCCGGCGATGAATCAGCGATAAACACCACCGCATCTATACCCTTGAGTACGAGCTTACGCGTTGCATTGTAGTAAACCTGGCCCGGAACCGTGTATAGCAGGAATCTGAGCTTCATGCCGTTGATTCCATCGACTTCAATAGGAAGAAAATCGAAGAACAGGGTTCTGTCGGTCCGGGTTTTCATCGACACCATCTTGCCCTTGTTTTCCTTTGGAAGCTTGGAATGCATATGTTCGAGGTTCGTTGTCTTACCGCTGAGGGCAGGACCGTAGTAAACTATCTTGATATTGATCTCTTCGTTCTCGTAGTTGTATACAGCCATCTCTTCCGGGCTCCTTTGTGTCGAATGTTGAAGCCGGGGCGAACCTCCCACCCGCTATCGGTGCTCAGGCAAGGAAGCAGATTCTCCAAGCAGGCTGATGAAGCTTGAGCTAGGGTGTTCACTTGAAGCTGATAAAGGAAGTTCACACCCCGACTAATTTTGTTCTACCGCAAAGAGTGTGCCATGCCCGGCTCACGTATTCTTTTTTTAACTATCGCATTTTCAGGGGATTAAAAGTACGAGGATAATATAAAGAGATGCCTCTTCTCAAATATGAGAAGGGGCATATTAAATATGCACGCTACGATTCGATGCTATGGACCGGTCTGGGCCAGTGTATCGCTGAAATGAATCGTGTCATCGAAGAAGAACAGAATATCCGTCGTCCGGTTTTCTATTACACTGAAATCGCGAGGGAGCCAGCCATACCTGAGGCCGTCCGCTTCTATCACCGAATTGCTCCAGGCAACTATAGTGTGCGGACCCGGGGATACCTCGAAGAACTGCGTTTCATTCGGTGTCGTTCCTCCGATATATGTATCGTCCACCAAGAGGAGTATCAAGCCCATTCCGGATACTTCAAAGGGTCTAGAGTAGAATATCGTGTCGAATACGATCTCCCCGTTGCGCTCGTACACAGCCACGTATGTATCTCTTACTGCGAATCTGATATCGATTCCCGTTCCCTCCGCCTCGCTCTCTTCCTCTTCACACCCCGAAAAGAGTATCAATCCCAGCGCCAATAGTATAAGAAACGCACCGATCCGTTTCATTACTGACCTCCTCAGCCGGCATATTAGAAATAATCCGTTATAAAGGACCGGCTAACATCAACAGTAATTTAACAGATGCTTTTTTATTCCACAATAAAAAAATACCGGCGATAAAAAGGGGGATCAACCGTTCTTTTTACCGCACCAGGGGCAGTAGCGATAGATGCTCCTGATCATTTCGCCGCAGTCGCATGGTTCAAGCGATACGTCCATGGCCTCGCGGGTGCCGGATGGGGACGAATCCGCCTGGCAGCTTTTGATCAGATCGTACAATTCATGTGCCTTTGCGAGCACGAATTCATGCCTTTTCACCGACGTCACTACGATGACCTTGGGGTAGAACTCCCCCCCCTCTATCTCCAGATCCTTTATCGATGCTATATCGATCGAGAGGTCCTTGAATCCGAAAGAGGATTCGAAAGAGGCGACCTGGAAATTGAGGCTCCTATCGGTGAGTTCCAGTATGCCACGTGCAGCGATCAACCTACTGACGTAATAGGTTGCTTTTTGCATGAAAATTGTTTTCTCGGTGGAAACTTGCAATTCACACTCCTAATCCATCAACGCCGTTTTTATAATGCCAGAAGCATGCCATTCTTGCCGCTTGACAAGTGATCGTACGCCTTCTATCCTCGACGGATCGTGGGATATTTAGGCAAGGCCCTATTCGTTGCGGCAGCATATATATTAGATTCATTACCCGACTCCTTCCGCGGTTTTATTGCTGATTCTGCGGCACTGATTGCGTATGTCTGCTCTCCATCCAAGCGAAGATGCATGAGGGAGAACCTGGCTGTCATCGCTATTGACAAAAATCCGGAGAGCGGTTTCAATAATTTCAGAAATCATGCGAGAAACATGGTCGAGCTGTTCGCATCGAGCCGTTGGGAAACAACGGAGATATATAAACGTATTGAATTCGAAGGATTGGACGTATTCGACAGCGCCCTGTCCGCCGGAAAGGGTGTCATACTGATCTCCGTCCACGTCGGTAACTGGGAAGTTGCAGCGCTTTATCTGGCCTCGAGAGGATTCGATCTCAGTGTCGTGGCGGGCATACAGATGAACAGGCTTTTCACGGGGTCCGTCAAAGCGGCCAAGGAGAAGTGGGGGATAGGCGTCATAAATCCGGAGAATTCCTACAGGGGACTGTTCAAGGCGCTCGAAGCCAATGGAATTGTAGCGTTGATGCTCGACGGGGATGTATTCAAATCCGGTGCCCGTATCAAAATGTTCGGCAAGGAAACGGTGCTGCCGACCGGAGTGTACGAGTTGAGCAAGAGGACGGGAGCTCCGGTAATAGGCGGATACTGCAGGCGCATCTCGGATGGACGGTTCCATGTCCATGCCGAAGAGATAATCGGCGGCGGTGAGGTCCGCACCATCCCGGAGGATATAGCTCTGTCGAGGATCTACGGAAGGATTGAGGATTTCATAGGGCTCAACCGAGACCAGTGGTGCATATTCAGGAGATTCTGGAGCTGATGTTGAAGATCTGCATCGTCACGCAATCCTACTATCCCAAGCCGGGCGGAGTTACCGAGGTCGTATACCACAGTGCCACCGAACTCAGAAAAAGAGGGCATCACGTTACGGTCGTCACCACCCGTTACGGTGCAAACGAGGGATGGGAAGACGGAGTTATCCGTATAGGAAGAAACATGCTGGTCCCGGCGAACGGAGCCTGGTCCAACGTAACAGCCGGCTTCGGCCTGAAGAGAAAGCTCGGTGAGATCTTCCGTAGAACCGGATACGATATCATCCAGACGCACTGCCCCCTCGTACCCACCTTGCCGCTGTTGACGCTGGAGGCTGCGGGTAGAGGAGACACGGTCGTGGGCACCTTTCACGCGGCCGCCAGCAGCAATCCGGCTTACCGGATGTTCAGACGGCCGCTGCTCAAACGGGCGCAGAGGCTCGACGGCAGGATAGCTGTATCTGAATACGCTATGAGGTTCACAAGCAGCTATTTCCCGGGCGAGTACAGCATAGTGCCAAACGGAATAGACTGCACCCGGTTTTATCCTGATGTACCGCCCATCGAGGAATTGAAAGACGACAGGCTGAACATACTATACGTAGGAAGGATGGACCGAAGAAAGGGATTCGGTTTTCTCGTCAAAGCCCTCCCGGCGGCTCAGAGGGCGCTGGGCCGTAAGATCCGATTAATACTCGTGGGTGATGGAAAGCTGAGAAGGATAATGAGTTCAAGTATGCTGAACATCAATAACATCGAGGTTTTCAGCGCTGGAAGGGTATCCCCGGAATCGATTCCGAGATATTACTCGTCAGCGGATATCTTCTGCTCCCCGGCGACCGGCAGGGAAAGCTTCGGTATAGTGCTTCTCGAGGCCATGGCCTCTGGCGTCCCTGTCATCGCCTCCGATATCCCCGGCTACCGGGCCGTCGTGGCGCATATGCGTGACGGCATCCTGGTGCCTCCGTGCGACGCTGATTCGATGGCCGAGTCAATCATCCATCTCGGGGGAGACCCATCGCTCAGGCACGAGCTCGGCATGCACGGCAGGGAAAAGGCGCTTACATACAACTGGCCGGTGGTCGCCGGTATGCTCGAGAACGTTTTTCTCAGGACGCTCGGTATAAGCAGCGATTCGAAGGCGGAAAACCAAATCACCCATACAGTGACAGGATGAATTCCAGCAAAAAAGACCTCCATGGCCTGCCGTTCACCCTATTGACCATATTCTGGATCGCCCAGGCGGTCTCTCTTTTCGGCGACCGTTTGAATAACTTCTCCATCATGGCCCTCATCAACAGGTTCGCCGAGGATCCCGGGCAAACCCTCTCGAGGTTCTACTTTGCAATGTACCTGCCGATTTTCATATTGGCACCACTGATAGGTGTACTACTGGAGAAGCTCGACAAGCGCTGGGTGCTGGTGGTAACGGATTTGCTCAGGGGCGCTATCGTCATCCTCATTCCCCCGCTGTTTATGCTCTCGCACAGCTTTCTGCCCGTAATGGCCGCAGCGTTTCTTCTGACCACGGGGAACCTGTTCTTTCTCCCTGCAAAATCGGCTCTCATCCCGGAGCTCGTCCCCCCGGATCGGCTCGTTCGTACAAACTCTATTCTATGGGCTGCGGGAATAGTCGGTGTTATAGGCGGATTCCTCGGTGGGGGCCTGATATTCGATTACGTTTCCTGGCCCGTCTGCTTTTACCTGGACGGCGCCACCTATATGCTCTCGGCCTCCCTTCTGACAGTGATAGCGCTGAAAAGTATAAGAAGGGAACAAAACGCCGTCACGCCCATCGACCACACCGCTCTCCCCAAGGCCATACGCGAGGGGCTATCTGAAATCAGACGCTCACCCGGTATAACGGCACCCCTCGGTATACAATCTTTGATATTCTTCGGGACGGGAGGATTTTCCGTGCTGGCCATAGTGCTTATAAAGAATTTATCCGCACCCGGAAGCTCCATGGGACTCAGCGCAACAGGCATATCGATAGGCGCCGGCATGGGGGTCGGATCCATAATAGCGAACCGCATCAATCCCTCCGCCAGGATAACCTTCGAGACGATTCTGTTCGCAGTACTCTTCGCGGCCACCGCCGCCGTCGCCTACGGTGGAAGCCTGGCGGCCGTGATGATTGGATCGTTCGCTGCCGGACTGTCCGTATCGCCCCTTATCATCATTGCCGAATCGGAACTGCAGGAGAGAATATCCATCTCTTTGAGGGGCAGGATATTCTCTTTCAGGGAAATTATCACGAGATGTCTTTTCCTCATATCCGCCTTTCTTTTCAGTAGCTTGAGCAAACACATAGACAGGGCCGCCCTTCTTACTTTCCTTGGTCTCTTTCTTGCATGCACGGGAGTTGTCTGGACCAGGTTCTTCAAACGCTATTCGAACGGATGAATCAGCTCGAGACGGGAGTCATGATGCAGATAACAGAAAAGATTCTAAAAGAGGTTTTTCACCGCCTCCTGAATACCGAACCCAAGCAGGAAATGTTGAAAAAGCTTCAGACCGTGATCGACAGCATGATGGAGAAGTTTCAGGACACTTTCGACCTTGACACGATCCAACGCCAGAATACATTCAGGGCAATTATCTGCAGCATGTTCGTCCACGGCTGGGGAATGGGCATGCATCCTTTCAACAACCTCAACGAGAACCTCGACGGAAAGAACATCGAGGTCAGGGTTAGCAAGGACATACTGATACCCCTCGAGAATATTAAAGCCCTTCGATACGTGAAGAAGGACGGCCACGGCCGTGTCAAGAAGGTGCTCTTCGAGCCCGATCAGAACGCGAGAATACGTAGACAGATCGATACGCTTCTCGATAAGATATCCAAGGAAAAATGGGGCGAGAACTGACTATGATCATTTGGTGATCGGGTTCGACTTCTCCATCTCGATTGCCCTGCCGCCCTTCTTGAACACAACGCTGTCCATGAGTTCCCTTATCAGATATATGCCCCGTCCCGAACCCTTCAATATATTGTCCTTCCCCGTTGGATCCATAGTATCATCGTAGGAGAAGCCTTCCCCCTGGTCCTCAATACGAATCACTATCCGGTTAGAACTTATATAGATCCTCACGTGTACCTTGAGATCCTCGTTACCCGAGTTCCCATGTAATATCGCATTACTCATCGCCTCGTCGACCACCAGAGGAAGATTCACCTTGCTGTCCTCGGGAGGAAATCCGAACTCGGCGGATAAAAACGATACAAGCCTGTTGACGCCCAGGATCCTGGACAACTTGCTGGGAACGAGGAAATCGAGCCGAACCTGCCCCTCTCTGATCAATCCGTCGATCCTGGGGAACTGAATCCTATCCGCAGTTCGGCCGTTTAGCACGGTTCGGACATCGCTTCGGCTGAACGGCGGGTGAAAGACACCGCTGATCCCATAGGTAAGGTATTTCAGATACTGTCTTTCGTCGCATGAAGGTGTTACTACGTAGATGGGGGAATCCACCTGGATCAGGCGGATCCTTCGAGTCATAACCGGATCGTACTCGCCCTCCGGTACAAAGAGCAGGAGATTGGGTGATTCGACACCCTCCGTCCCGATAGCCTTGATAAAGTTTTTATAGGTCTTATAAACCTTGACGTCAATATCAGTCGGGAGCCGTAATTCGGCGAAGAACTCGTCATGAAGTTCGGGTTGAAGCTTAAGTATATAGAGTGAGCTCTTTTTCACACCCACAGCTAGAAAATCTTCTGTCCGTCTGCCAGAATATCGTTCAGGGCTTCACGGAAGTAGTCGCTCGATTCGACAAGATCGGGTCCGACCTTATCCTTGTAGGCTTCCCACGCTTTCTTGATCTCGGAACCCAGAACAGTCATTAGATCACCATTGGCGAGTCCTTTATCCCTCTTATCCCGATTGTACACTAGGATATCGCTGACGAACACCCTCGCCTGCCTGCGTGCCCTCTCCTTTTTCTTGCGTAACTCCGGGCTTTCCTTGATCTGCTCTACCGGTTGTGCAGGGCTATCGCAGGATATTTCGACCTCTTCGGCGAACGGCTCAGCCTGTGGTTGTTCCACAGCGGCGGCCGTCACATCTGCGCTGTTCCAACCCCCACGCGGGGCATCCACTTCCGGGACTCCTGACGCGAATTCACTAGAAGAGACTTCAAAGGCCATCTCGTGGACCGGTGGGATGAGCTGCCAAACGAATTTGCACTTCGGGCATCTTACCCTCACCTTTTCCTCGGGTACCTTTTCATCTTCGAGCAAATACTTGGTTTGACATCCCTCGCACGTAATGATCATGTAACTTCTCCTTCATGATGAAGAGTCGAGTCGCCTCTGTTCTAGAGTCCGAGCTCTTCCGAGATTCTCCTCATCGCATTCAGCGAAACTTCAAGGAACTCTTGCAATTCGAGGTCAAGCTCACTACAACTTGCAATTGCTTCACGGTTTGCACCCGCAGCAAACCTCTTTTCCTTGAAGCGTTTTCCCACGAAGTCGGCCTCAGTACCGGCCAGGCTTTTAGTGGGATGCATCAATGCTGATGCAACAATCAAGCCAGTTACAGGATCAGCGCAGTAAATCGATTTGTCCATCAAAGAGATACGCTCTACATGCCCAGCATGCGCCAGAATCGCGTGCCGTATCTGCTCGGAGACATCCATCCCCTCGATGATTTCGAGTGTAACGTACCCGTGCTTTTCGGGCTCGTCGCTGGTCCTCTCGTAGTCGAGGTCGTGTAGAAGACCCGCGAGTCCCCAGGTCTCGATATCCTCCCCGAACCTTTCGGCCAGGGCCCTCATGATGCATTCGACCGCTAGTATGTGCTTGACGAGATTCTTCTTTGAAACATGCTCTTCCACCAAGCCAAAGGCCTGCTCTCTTGACAGCACGGATCACACTCCTCTATCGACTCCTTCTTTCAACCGATCTCCGGAATCTTCATCTTTCGCTTATAATACAACCGGTAGTAGCGCGAAACAACCTTGTTTTCCGGCTTTTCCAATCCCGGATCACCGCCGAGGAGCCTTCCGCTCACCTTCCACGATTTCTGGACGATGTCATGATCGCTCAGCGGATTGACGAGCCTGAACAGCGGGTATCCGGACTGGCGGAATCCCCATATCTCACCGGGCCCTCTAAGCCTCAAATCCTCCTCCGCCACCTTCAGCCCGTCGTCCGTAGATGCGAAGAACTCGAGACGTCCCGCGCCGCCGGGACCGGTATTTTCGCTCCGCAAGAGGTAACACGCTCCCTCGTTTCCCCCTCTTCCGACCCTTCCCCGAAGCTGGTGAAGCTGCGCCAGCCCGAACCGCTCCGGATTGTTTATTATCATTATGGACGCATTCGGTATATCGACGCCCACCTCGATAACGGTAGTGGTTACCAATCCCGCGATTTCCCCTCTTCTGAACATCTCTATAGCCTTGGATTTCTCCTCGAAGCTCATCCTTCCATGCAGGAGTCCCAAAGGAAAATCCTTCAATTCGCCTTTCTGAAGGATTTCGAATCCCCCGGTCGCCGCCTGCAAATCAGTGTTCTCGCTTTCTGTGACCAGCGGGTACAGTATGAATGCCTGCTGTCCCGAAGCGAAAGCCCTCCTCACCGTCTCGTACATATCACCTCTCTCCGCCGGCTCCACAACCTGCGTAACCACCTTTCTACCGCCGATTGGAAGCTCATCGATCATTGACAGGTCGAGATCGCCGTACACCGTCTGCGCCAGGCTCCTCGGAATGGGTGTAGCAGTCATCACCAGAAAATGGGGAACGAGGTCACCACTTCCGAGCTTGGCTCTTTGCTTCACGCCGAAGCGATGCTGCTCGTCGATAATCGCGATTCCAAGCTGGTGGAATTCCGTTCTCTCCTGGATCAGAGCGTGCGTGCCCACGATCATATCAATCCCGCCGCTCTTCAAATCATCGAGCACCCTTTCCTTCTCGCTCTTCTTCATCGAGCCTATCAATATCGCAGTATTTACCGGAAAACCTTCCAGGTAGGACTCTATCCTTTCGTAGTGCTGTGTGGCCAGTATCTCGGTCGGAACCATCAGGGCGGCCTGAAAACCCTTCTCCACAGCAAGAACCATAGCCGCGAGACCGACCACGGTCTTTCCGGAACCGACATCCCCCTGGATCAGACGCCCCAGGCCGGAGTCCGATCCCATGTCTCTTTTAACTTCATCGAGCACCCGCTTCTGGGCCGATGTCAGCTCGAACGGGAGGTTCCCGAGCAGCCTATCGAGCATCGGATACGGCGGGGGCATCTGCGGTCTGGGCTTGCCCCTGCTGAACGAAGCCCTCCTGTCCCTGATCAGTAGATGAAGGAAGAAGATCTCCTCGAACTTGAAACGCCGCCTTGCGAGCTCCAGCTTCTTCCACGATTCAGGGTAGTGAACCTGCTCGAAGCTCTCCTCCCTGCCCATGAATCCCTGGGATATAACGAGCTCATCGGGGAGGTTCTCCCGCATCATCCCCCTGCATTTGTCCAGCGCGGATTTCACTATACGGCGCATCATCCGCTGGGATATCCCGGCAGTCAGGGGATAAACCGGGGTTATCCTGCCGGTGTGCAGAAGGAACTCGTCGAGGTCCCCTGTGACGAACTCGTACTCGGGAGCTATGATCTGCGGTTTCCCCCTGTACTGCTTCACGGTCCCGCTCGCGATGATCCTCAGTCCCTGCTTGAATTGCTTCTCGAGGTACGGTTGATTGAAGAACACCAGGTTGATGGTTCCGGTCTCGTCTCCGACCGCGACCGTGAAGATGCTTCGGCCTCCTCCCAGTCGCCGCAGCGAAGCGGCCAGAACGAAAGCGGTGAACGTAACACTCCTCCCATCACCTGCGGCAGCGATCTTGACGAAATTGCTCCTATCATAGTAATCGCGCGGGAAATGAGATATTAGATCCTCTACGGTTTCTATCCCGAGCCTCGACAGGAGCACCTGACGCGAGGGTCCGACGCCCTTTACGAACTGGCTGCTCTCATGAGCTGGTTCCCGAGATTCGAATCGTTTCCCCATAAATAGCTTGCCAACCGTGCAATAAAAGTATAAGTTATATAAACTCCATCTAGACAGGGAGAAAGGCCATGAGTAAACAATGCACAATATGCGGGCGTAAGCCCATGACAGGACACAACATCAGTCACGCTCACAACGTGACAAACCGGCGCTGGCTGCCGAATCTCCAGAAGCTGAGGGTCGAGATCGACGGCAAGCCTCGAAGGGCGTACGTGTGCACGAACTGCATAAAGAGAGGTAAGGTCAAAAAGGCACTTTGACCCACCCTGTCATCCTTCAGGCATATTAATAGAAATCCACACCATTGTAGAAGAGTTTTATGCTCCGCTTCCGGTGTACACAATATTCGCTTCACTCCCGGAGTAATCTCAGCTAAGTGATGCGGCTGTTGCCGGAAGTCCCGGCGATGATCGATTCGAATCTTTTCAGCAGGGAATCCCGTTTCACAGGCCCTTCCACAATTTCCCAGGGAAGGAGCCGGTCAACGCCCCGCCTTCGGTGCACGAATTCCGGATCCAGACCCTCTGCCTCGAGCGCCGTTCTCCACGAGGTCCTTCCTTCAGCGTACCGAACAATCGCCGCTCCCACCCGCCCGTCCCCGAGTGAGAGCACCGCCTGGCGCAAAGCGGAACGGACCGATTTCACCTTTATGGAATATACGATATCGGAGCAGTTGATCTTCATCGAGGTCAATCTCTTCGAGAGCGCTTTGCCCTCAGGCATGCCGAAAAACTGTAATGGCGTCCATGGCTTGGGTATCACGAAGTTGACGTGCACAGAAAGACGGCGGTTTCCGATGGCGCGCTTGAACCTCGAGAGGAATTTTTTGGTCTCTACAAGTGTTCCATCCTCTTCCCCCGGATAGCCGGTCAGCAGGTACAGGTTGAAATTGGTGACACCCCCTTCGGCGAGCATATGCGCCGAGCTCATGTATACGTCGTCTTTCACCATCTTACCTATTGCGAAGCGTAATCTCTCGCTTCCGGTCTCCGGAGCGAGGCTCACGCTCCTTATTCCGGCTGAAGTGATATGCCTGATTTTTTCGCTGTCGAGGTCCTCGGCTCTGAGAGAGCTCAAGGCCGCCCGGTGCCCCGAAGAGACAAGCAGCTCGATGATCCTCCCGAATTCCGGATGAGCCGCTACAGCGGTGCTCACGAGTCCAACCTTGGCGGATTCCACGCTGCATGCAGAGAGTCTCCTATCGAACTCATCAGCCGGGATCGTTCTGAACGGACCGTATATGGACGAGGCCAGGCAGAATGAACATCTTCCCGGGCACCCCCTGCCCGTCTCGATCATGAATGTATTACCGAACACTGTATCAGGTGTGATGATAACAGATTGTGCCAGCATATCAGCTTCGGCGTGCGGTGAAAAAGCCGCCTCACCTTCGTTCACTCCCGGGACGTAGACGCCTGGTACGGCCGCGATTTTCTCCGTAATATCATCGAGCGCGCCTCCCGTTCCCAGAAGACATTCCGTTATCGATTGCAGTGGAAATTCTCCTTCCCCCAAGACAACAACGTCCGCTATATCGGAAAGCACTGCCGGATTGGCGCTGACCGCGGCCCCACCCACTATCAGCACCGGCCGGTGATTCCTCCTGTATCTCAGGGGCTCGATGCCTGCATTTCGGAGAATCCTGACAAGATTTATATAATCCTCCTCGTATGAAACAGAAAAAAGCAATACAGCCGCCCGGGATATCATCGATCCGGATTCTATCGTCAAGCCGGATGTGTTCGCGAAGAATCTCTCTACCTTTAATCCCGGATAGCTCCTAAGGAATCCATACATGAAGTGAAATCCGAGGTTGGACATCCCAACCCTGTATGACGATGGGTAACCGGTATAGACGCTGATAGCACTTCTGCTCTGCAAAGGCAAAGGTATGAGGCTCTTTTCATTTTTCTGGAGGAGATTCGGATTTCGCCTTTTCCGGCTCTCAGTCAAGAGGACCCTCCGGACTATATATTCAAACCGAGTCGAGAGGGCCGCCACCCAGCATGTCCCGGGCTACTACGTTAGTGGGATCGTATTCGAGCAGCTTGGATATCAATTCCTCGGCCTCCTTGTCCTCTCCCTTCTTCCGCAGAACCAGCGCAAGGGAGAGAGCGGCTTCGCCGTACTCCGAGTTCAGGCTGAGGCTTCTCCTGTAGTACTCCTCGGCGGAATCCAGCTTGCCGCCGAAGAACTTTATATCACCCATTATCTTGCACATGTCGGCGAAATTGTTCGAGCCAGATTCCAGCATCTGCTCGGCCTCGGCATAGTTCCCGCGTCCCACCAGGATGACCGCCAGCTTTTCCCTAGCACGCAGGAAATTCCCATTGGCCTTCAGGGAACTCCTGAAGAATTTCTCCGCCTCGTCGACCTTTCCCATCTTGAGGTAAATGTCCCCGATAAAGTATAGAACGTCCGCGCTCTCGCTGCCCGCTTCCAGTATATCCTTCAGTACCGCCATGGCCTCCTCGAGGTCCCCCTGTCTCAAGTGGGCCAGGGCCAAGCTCAAGCCCTTGCTCTTCCTTCTATCCTCGCCGTCGATACCCTTGGATAGATATTCGATCGCGTCCGTCCTCTCACCGAGCATGTACAGCAGAAGCCCGTAATAGTAATTGGCCTTCCCGAAATTAGGCGAAAGCTCCAGGGACCTACCCAAGATATCCTTCGCCCTTTTCAGATCGCCCAGAAAGAAGCACGTTACTCCTAGAAAACACTGTATATCGGCATATTCCGGTTTTTCATCCGCGCATCTCTCCAGGTGAGGCAGCGCTTCCCTGTAGTTCTTCTCATCCAGAAACGCGATCCCGAGGTAGAATCGGGCCTCGGTGTAATTCGGATTTATCGTCAGGGCGCATTCCAGTTCTTCCCGTGCTCTGGTGTAACCACCGTTTCGAAGGTAAGAGATGCCCAGCTTGAACCTGACGTCCGCGTAGTCCGGGTGAATGTCGGCCGCCGCGCGAAACACGTCGCTGGCCCTTTCGTAATTGCCCGTATTGAACGCCTCGATGCCCTCTTTCATGAATGATTTGAAATCGTTATCGGTATCGAACATCTCCTTCATGGAGGACAGAGGAGGGATATTGATCTCCTTTCCGGAGATATGATCGCTGAGGTACTTGCTGATCGGGCTTGGAGTATCCCCGCTTATCTTCAGCGCACTCTCGAACAGCCTCCCCGCCTCTTCCCTCTCGCCCTCCTCGTAGAGCACCATTCCGAGATAGCAAACCGCCTCGAAGTAGCCGCTGTTGAGGCTTATCGCTTTCTTAAGCATTTCCACCGCTTTTTTATTGGAACCCAGATTGTGATGAATTACACCCATGCGGTAATATAGATCCGGATACGTAGGATTCTCCTTTACCGCCTTCTCGAAGTGCTCCAGCGCACCACGGTGGTCACCTGAATGGAATTTCGCGGCACCGATATGGAGGTGGGACTCCGCCGCATAGAACATACCAAGTGCATAATCGGGATCGTTGTGGTCCGATTCGCGGATCGCCTTCTCGAGCTCCTCGACCGCGAGGTCGTACTTGCCCTCGTTGAAGTACTTTATTCCCCTCTCGTACTCCGGGTTCCTCGCCAAGCCGAATATTTTACCCAGTATCGACAACAAGGACTCCTCGCTTAATCCAGCTGTTTGCGAAGGAACGTCGGTACGTCTATATTCGGTTCGTTGTAGCTACCGGTATTAACCATCTCGCTTTCCAACCCGGCGATTGCCCCGTAATCCTCGACCCTGGGCTCGTCAGTAAACCTTCTGTCGCCAATAACCACAGGTGCGGGTTCCATCGAGGAGAACGAGGGAATTATCTCACGTTCGCTGCTCTCGAAGCCGGTGGCTATCACGGTAACACTGATACGATCATCCATGGACTCGTCGATAACCGCACCAAACATAATGTTTGCCTCTTCACCCGCTTCTTCACTGATAACCGCAGTAGCTTCAGACACCTCGTGCAGGGTCATTCTTTCGTCACCCGAGATATTCACGAGAACACCCTTTGCTCCCCTGATCGAGATATCGTTGAGCAGGGGGCTGCGAAGAGCATCCTGCGCTGCCTGGACCGCTCTTCCCTCCCCAGCAGCCTCCCCGGTACTCATCAATGCATCCCCCATACCGCTCATGATAGAACGAACGTCCGCAAAGTCAAGATTAATAAGACCAGGTGTCATAACGAGGTCTGATATCCCTTTTGTTGCATGATTCAGAACCTTATCGGCCTCGGAGAACGCCTGCGTCAATGGAGTCTCCTTTGGCACCAAGGAAAGGAGCCTGTCGTTCTGGATAATGATAAGGGTGTCGACTTCCTTTCTGAGCCTGGCGATACCTTCCATCGCCAGCTTCTCGCGGCGCTTGCCCTCAAAAGAGAACGGACGTGTAACGATACCTACCGTCAAAGCTCCCTGTCCCTTTGCCATCCTGGCAATAACCGGACTCGCTCCAGTGCCGGTTCCACCGCCCATTCCGGCGGTTACGAATACCATATCCGCTCCTTCCAGAGCCTCGTTCACCAGGTCGCCATCCTCCTCTATGGCCCGGCAGCCGATCTCGGGATCACCACCGGAACCGAGCCCCATTGTCAACCTGTTTCCGATCTGCACCTTCCTGTGGGCCAGTGACAACTCGAGCACCTGGGCATCTGTATTGGTGGCGATAAACTCGACACCCTGAAGCCCCGACGAGATCATGCGGTTTACCGCATTCCCGCCCGCACCACCGACCCCTATAACCTTCAATGCGGCCTGTTCCCCGAAGTCATCGAACTCGAACCTCATTCTCCGCCTCCTTTGTGCTAGAAAAAGCTGGCAATCTTCTTCAATCCGTTCATCATCCATCCTATCCGGTCACCCGGCGAGCCTCTCCTGCTCCTGGAACCGCCTGCAGTGACACCAGCGCTCTCGTTCAGGAGAAGCCCGATACCGGCGCTCCAAATCCCGTCATCAACCATCTCGGCGAGTCCTTCCAGCTTTACGGGACTGCCTATCCTGACCGGCAGGTCAAAAACCTGCTCGGCAACCGTATCCATACCCCTGACTCCAGACGCTCCCCCCGTCAACACGACCCCTCCCCCCAGCATCCTGTAAAACGGCTCTGAAGATACCGCCTTCTTGATCATCGCGAATATCTCCTCGCATCTCGGTTCTATGATCGCGGCAAGTATTTGCGTACGAACCTCACCTTTATTCTGACCCTCCATGTCGGGAACCTCTATCACATCGTTCTCGCCTGCCATCGACGTCAGCGCGACACCGTGCCTGATTTTAATATCTTCGGCAATGCACACGGGAACTCGAAGCCCGATGGCCAGATCGTTGGTCATGCTGCTTCCCCCGGCTGCGATGACACCGCTGGACCTCACGCATCCACCGAAAAAGAGAGCATAGCTGGAAACCCCTCCCCCCATATCCACAACGAGGCTTCCACTTTCCATCTCCTCTGAGCTCAACACCGCACGTGCGCTCGCCAACGGCTCGAATACCAAGTTGACGATCTCCAGACCCGATTTCTCAAGGACCCTCGAGATGTTATCCACCGGCATTCTCTGACCGGTCACTATATGAACGCCGGCACCCAGCCTTGATGCCGACATGCCGATCGGATTATTGACTCCATCCTGCTTATCCAGAATGAAATCCTGCCTCAACACCTGAATGATCTCCCTGTCCACCGGCAGTGTGACGCCGCTCGCCGCAGCCGTCACGTTCTCCAGGTCCTTATCGTTTATCTCCCTGCTGTTAACGGACAGTGGTATCATGCCGCGGCTGTTGAAGCATTTCACGTGAGGTCCCGAGAAGCCCGCACAAACGCCTCGGATCTCGACACCGGCCATCTTCTCCGCCTTGGCCTTCGCAAGACTCACGCACTCGACGGCCCTGTCCATATCAACGACCATCCCCTTCTTCATTCCCTCCGCCTGGCACGATCCGACACCGACAACCTTGACCGTTCCCTCCGTCATCAACTCACCTACCAAAACCGAAATCTTGGTAGTTCCTATATCTATACTCACCACATATTCTGGGAACATCTTCTTGAAACCACCTCCTTGTGCATCAAATCAACCGGACAACAACCTGCTGTTCGAAACGGAGATCTATCAATTTCGGCTTACCTTCCTGCATACCTAGAGATCGGTAGACCGCCCTCAATTTCCTTACCTTCTCCGGATAATCCCCCTTACCCATACGTATCAGAGCCCCCCCCTTCATCCAGACCAGCACGATTCCACCTTCTTCGATGTGGATCTCGGACAGCTGTTCCGCAGGGGAAAATCCGAATACTTTGAGCAGCCTGAGCGCCTCCAGCGCATACGAAATGGATTTCCTGCCCTCCGGGGAATCGATCTCCGATTCACCTATGCCGGTGATCACCGGCAGATCTATATCGGATAAACCCCCTCCACCCGGGATTATCACTCCCTCCGTATCTATCTCCAGCATGCGATCGCCCGTTGTATCATCCAGCCCGATGAGCGCGACCGGCTCTCTATTCTTCAGATAGCAATCGATCCTGTGGAAAGGCCTCCTCCTGAACTCCACTCCCTTAACGGAGGGAATGCTCTTCAGCTTCTCCTCCAATTTCGACAGGGATACGGTTATAGTATTGCACCCGATGAATCCCGAAGTTATCGCCTCGAACGAGTCTGTGTTCGCGTTTCTGCTTCCAAGAATCCTGATCTCCCTGAGCGTGAAGTTCTCGGTGAAGAAGATCATGTACAATGCGGAGGACATGATGCATGCGGTGAGTGCGGCGGGAATCAGTATCCCCGCCCTTCTGCTTTTTTTTCTCTTTGCTGCAAGCCTCTTTCTTGTATAGTGTCTCACTCTTCTATCCAGCCTTTCTCTTCGAGAATCTCCACCCCGAGCCTCCAGATATTGCCGGCGCCCAGTGTAATCACCATGTCCCCGGGAACGATGCTTTCCTTGACCGACTTTTTGAGATCGGTCCATACGGGCAAGTAGTCAACGACCCTCGACCCTCCCTTCAAAACAGCACGGTAAATCAAGTCAGCGCTGACACCGGGAATGGGACGTTCACCGGCAGCATAAATGTCGGTTATGAACACCGCGTCCGCCCCCCTGAAGCAGTTCGCGAAGCTCTCGTGAAGATCCCTTGTTCTAGTGAAGCGGTGTGGTTGAAACACTGCAATGATCCTTCTATCGTAACTGTCTCTAGCGGCCTCTATCACACGTGCGATCTCGGTAGGATGGTGCGCATAGTCGTCGACGAAAAGGACTCCTCCAACCTCGCCCTTGATCTCGAAACGGCGGCCGACCCCCTGGAATTCGGAGAAGGCCTCCTGCAGACAGCTGAACTCTATACCGAGCTCGTCCGCGAGAGAGCATACCGCCAATGCGTTCAGTACGTTGTAACGGCCCGGAACTCTCAGAAATATATCCCCTCTCACCCTGCCGTGGACCATCACGGAGAATGATGTCCCATCCGGTTTCTGTTCCTTGATCCTCCCCATTACGACGGCCCCCGACTCGAGACCGTACGTAACGATTCTACGGTCGATTTTCGGCATGATCGCACGAACGTGCGGATCGTCAAGGCAGCATACAACCAATCCGTGGAAAGGAACCCTTCTGGCAAAATCGACGAATGCATCGTATATATTTTCCAACCCTCCATAAAAATCCAGATGCTCGACGTCGATATTCGTAATCACGGCGAACACCGGTGAGAGACGAACGAAATTTCCGTCGCTTTCATCGGCTTCCGCTATCAGGAATTCCCCCTCCCCCAGACGCGCGTTGCTCTTCAAGCTCTTTATACGACCCCCGACTATCACCGTCGGGTCCAGCCCCGCCTTCTCCAGAACGGTTGCCGCCAGGGATGTAGTGGTCGTCTTTCCATGCATGCCGGCCACAGCTATACCGGTCCGCATCCTCATTAGCTCGCCAAGCATATCGGAACGTGGTATTACGGGGAGTCCCATTTCACGTGCCGTCGACACTTCCTTGTTTCCGGCCTTTATCGCGGAGGACACGACTACGATATCGCTTCCCTCGACATTGCTACTCGAATGTCCCGGGTAGATAACCGCGCCGAGGGATTTCAACCGATCGGTTATCGGGCTCTCCTCGACGTCGGAACCGCTTACATCGAAACCCAGATTAATCAGCACCTCGGCTATCCCGCTCATGCCGATACCGCCTATTCCGATGAAATGAACTCTCTTCGTCTTTCCAGGCAACTTTACTCCCCGCGTACGATCATCACGTTTCTAACCATCCCCTTCATTCCCGCCACACCCTTTACCGGTCAGAAAGGCCACTATGTCGTCCGCGATCAATTCGGTCGCATTGACTCTCGAAATCCCTCCAAGGGACCGCTTCATGTCTTCCAATAGCTTCGGATCTTTGACGAGCCTTTCCATCGCATCACCGAGCGTTCGTCCGTTCAGTTCCGAATCCTTTATTATCAGCGCGCCACCCGCCTCGACCATCACCGCAGCATTGCGTGTCTGGTGATCGTCCGTCGCGTACGGATACGGCACCAGGATCGATGGCAGGCCTACCGCGGCAAGCTCGGAGACGCTAAGGGCGCCAGATCTGGCAAGCGCCACATCAGCAGCCCTATATGCCAGGTGGATATGCGATATGAATGGAGAAACGTACACCCTGTCGCCCACCGTTCTCAGCCTTTCCTTCACCCAACCGAACTGCTTATCTCCTGTTTGGATTATTCCCTGTACTTCTTCATGTGAGATCAAATATTCCACGGCCGCCCTGTTCAGTGACCCCGCCCCCTGGCTTCCCCCGAATACAAGGAGGACGGGTTTGTCGGGCTCGAGCCCGAACTCCTCCCTCGGCTCGCCCCTGTATTCGCCGGTCAGTATACCTCTCAGCGGGTTTCCGGTGATTATGGTCGCCGGATGTCCAGCAAGGTACTCACGAGCTTTTTCGAAGCCTAGATAGATCCTTTGGGCCTTCGGGGCCATCATCCTGTTGGTAAGGCCGGGCACAGAGTTCTGCTCCTGTAGCACGATGCTGTACTTGCATAGGGAGGCCGCGAAAACCGCTGCGGCGCTTGCATAGCCTCCCGATCCGAACACGAGATCGGGCTTGAATACCCTCAGTATACGCAACGCCTGTATTGCTCCGATCGCGATACTCGCCAGAGTGAATACCCTCCTGGGAAATCCCTTTCCACGCACGCCCCCGGAGAAAATGAATTTGATATCGTACCCCGCCTCGGGTATGACCTTCGCTTCGAGCCCGGATCTGGTTCCGACGAAAACGGCCCGGAAGTTGGGTATCCTGGATTTCAGCTCATCCGCTACCGCAAGAGCCGGGTATACATGCCCGCCAGTTCCCCCACCGGCGAAAACAACGCTGACATCCTTTATTTTTTCCTCACACGCGTTCATCTTACCGCTTTCGCGTAAAGGGGACGTGAAGTCTTCGATCTGGCGAGACGTTTCGAAGTTACGGCCTTGCCCATTCCACCCGATGAAATGTTCAGTAGAATACCGATCGCGGCCATCGAGGTCACAAGCGACGATCCTCCATAGCTGATCAGTGGAAGTGGAAGCCCGGCTACCGGTATTATCCCGAGCGTCATGGATATATTGATCATCGCCGTCGTGAATATCATCGTTCCTATGCCGACCGCCAGCAGGTACCCGAAGGGATGGGAGGACTTTCTGGCGATATGAATCGCTCGCCTGAAGATGAAGAAAAACAGAATCAGAACGGCTATCGCACCCAGAGCACCAAGCTCCTCACCGATGATCGAATAGATGAAATCCGTATGTGCATCGGGAAGAAAGCTGTATTTCTGGTGTCCCCTCCCCGGTCCGCACCCCAGAATGAATCCGGAACCGAAAGCGATCAGCGATTGTTCCATATGCCATCCTACCCCCTGGGGATCAGCGCCCGGATTGAGAAAGGTGCTCCACCTATCCTGAATATGGGGCATCTTGTAAAGGAACGGGACCGCCGCCGCGAAAACCGAGAGGGCAAAGGCGGATAGATGTCTGAGCCTGCATCCCCCGACGAACAGCATGACGAACGAGAATAAAATCACGAATATCGCGTTGCTGATATTGGGCTGTTTTGCAAGCAGCAACGCTATGATTATCGGAGCGGACATGAGGGGCACAAAACCGCTCTTGAAATCCTTTACCCGCTCTTTCCACTGCGCAATTTTCGCCGACATGAAGATCAGAAGCGAGAACTTCGCAATCTCCACCGGTTGAATCACGATGTTGAACATCGGCAGCCATCGGTTGGCCCCCCTTACCTCCCTACCCCAGAGAAAAATAGCGATGAGCAGGATTATCGAGACCGTCAGCATGGGAATCGCAACTCTCTGATATACACGATATGGTATCCAAGAGAACAGGAGCAGAACCAGCAGCCCCAAGGCGACCCTGACCGCGTGCCTGTGCAGAAAGAAGAAAGGCGAGCTGAACTGTTCCTGTGCCATTATAAGGCTAGCGGATGTGACCATTATTAGTCCGAGTGCAACGAGAAATATCGTTACGCAGAACAGCCTGCTGTCGTACTTCTTCTTCCTTCCCATCAATCCCTCCCCTCCAGATCCATCACACATTTTCTGAAGACCTCTCCGCGGTGCTCGAAATCATTGAACATGTCGAAGCTCGCGCAGGCCGGCGACAGAACGACAACCTGGCCGGCCCCGGCAATGCCCGCTGCGGCTTTCACCGCCTCCTCCATCGACGCGGCGCGGATTACCGGGACGGTGTCCCCGATAGCCTTCTCTATAAGTTCCGATGCCTCCCCTACCAGCACGACCGTCCTTACGTGTTTCATCGCGGGGGGCAGCTTCGAGAAATCTCCTCCCTTGTCATGCCCGCCCGCTATGAGGATCGACGGTGTATCGAGCCCTCTCAGGGTCATGACCGTCGCCTCCACATTTGTAGCTTTCGAATCATTGAAATACGTAACGCCGCCCACCTCCGCCACTCTCTCCATGCGGTGGGGCAGACCCTCGAAGGAGGCCAGCGCGGCTCTGCAAGATTCAGCCGGCACGGCGAGGGTATGAAGCGATGCCACCGCCGCAAGAGCGTTCTCCACGTTATGCAGCCCGTATACTCCAAGCGAATCGACGTCCATCAACACTTCACAGTTCCCGTTGTCGTCCCGCACGATTCGTGTCCCGTCGAGATACACGCCGCCGAGGACGGCGGACGAAGAGGAAAACGGCACCTTTCTGCCCGGAAACCTCCCGGCCACGGCCGTGCAAAGGGTGTCATCGGCATTGTAAAAGAACACATCATCCGCATCGCAATTCTCTATAATCCTCTCCTTGGCACGGTAGTAATCGTTCACATCCTCGTACCTGTCCAGATGATCGGGGGTCAGATTGAGCAGGCCGGCTACTGAAGGATGAAAATCCATGATAGCCTCGCACTGAAAACTGCTGACCTCCAGAACGAATATCCCGCCTGCGCCGAGCTCCCTAGCCACCGAGCAGAAGGGAAGCCCGACATTGCCGGCGACCAGTGTCTCGAACCCGGCCGCCTTGAGAATCTCCCCGATCATCGTGGATGTCGTTGATTTTCCATTCGTGCCCGTGACGGCGATTATCATGGCATCCGAATGCCTGTATCCAAGTTCCAGTTCACTGATCACCGGAACACCTTCGGCGGCCGCCGCCTCGATAAAAGCATGGTCTATAGGGATCCCGGGGCTGAGAACGATCTCATCGCACCGCTTCAGCAGGGATAACCGGAACGGCCCGAGCGCCACCCCTTCGACGCCGAGATCGGTCGGGAACACGACCTTCTCGTTCTCATCTGCAACGGACACTACGGCCCCCTCATCGACAAGCAGCCGAGAAGCTGCTACACCGCTTCTCGCGATCCCCAGAACGAGCACCCGTCTTCCCCTGTAATCAATACTCATAAAATCACTTCCAGGCTGCACTCCCGTATACGCCGATGGCCTCTTCAACCGAGGCTCCTTTCAGTCACCTCAACTTCAAAGTGCTCAAACCAAGCAGCACTAGCAGGGCTGCCACTATCCAAAACCTCACTACGACCTTCTCCTCGCTCCACCCTTTGAGCTCGAAATGGTGGTGAAGTGGAGTCATCTTGAATATCCTCTTGCCGCGGAGCTTGAACGACGCCACCTGGAGAATCACCGACAGAGTTTCCAATACGAGCACACCGCCTATTACGATAAGGAGGAGCTCGGCTTTAAGCAGAACAGCTATAGTACCCAACGCCCCGCCGAGCGCAAGGGCACCGGTATCTCCCATGAATATCTGCGCGGGATGTGCGTTGAACCATAGGAATCCGAGCGATGCTCCTACGACAGCCATGCAGTAAATGGTCAACTCGCCGCTTCCGTCCAGGTACATAATATTAAGGTATTCGGCGAATACCTTATGCCCGCTAAGGTATGCGAGGATTCCGAAGGCAAAAAAGCAGAACGCAGTGACGCCAGCGGCGAGCCCATCCAGACCATCGGTGAGGTTGACTGAATTCGACGTGGCGGTTACTATGAGCATCACAAGCGGAATGTAGAAAACGCCCCAATCGATATATAGGTTCTTGAAGAACGGAACGGCCGTTCTGGTCGCGCCATCCTGGACGATGGGATTCATGTATAGGAATATGCCCAGAACGGCTCCGAACACCAGCTGTCCCAGAACCTTGTACTTGCCGACGAGCCCCTTGTCCCTCTTCTTGACGACACTGAGATAATCATCCCAGAAGCCGATCAGGCCGGTCCATACGGTGACTACCAGTACCAGCTGGATGTAAGAGTTCTCCAGGTTCGCCCAGAGGACCGTCGGTATGACGATCGAAGAGATTATTATGATGCCCCCCATTGTCGGTGTTCCTTCCTTGTCGTTATGGCTCGATGGGACATCCTTTCTTATCCTCTCTCCGATCTGAAGAGCTTTCAACCAGCGGATAAGCCTGGGACCGAATACGAACGATATCAACAGCGCCGTCACGGTCGCGTATGCGGCCCTGAACGTTATGTATCTGAATACATTGAATGCGAAGAAGTAATCCCTCAACGGATAAAGAAGCCAATACAGCATCAGTCGATTCTCCTTTTCCGCATATCACGCAGCTTTTCCAACTCCTCGATGAACTTCTCCATCCTCATCCCCCTCGATCCCTTGACCAAAACAGCGTCACCCGGTTCGAGGAAACCGTTGAGATAAGAGGCCAGGTTCGCCGCATCCATGAAATGGCTGATGTCCGGAGGAGCTTTCCTCTGCTCGGCTGCAGCACGGTTGAGCTCCACGGTCAGATCCCCTAGCGTCACGATACCGTCGACTCCGGCCTTTCCGCAATTTTCACCGGCCTCCCTGTGAAGCCTGATGGCTTCGCCTCCCAGTTCGAGCATATCACCCAGAACAAGCCACCTCCTGCCATCGATTCCCATCTCCATGAACGCTTCCAGCGCGGCGGCTAGGGAGGCAGGATTCGAGTTGTATGAGTCGTCCATGATCAAGATCCCCCCAACATCGAACAGCACGCCCCTTCCCTCGGCCGCCCTCGATGAGGCCAGCACCCCCGACATAGTATCCGCCGGTACACCCAACAGGGAACCCACCGCAAAAGAGGCGGCCGCATTCAGGATGTTGAACCTGCCCCGCCTCTTGAGCTCTATCCTGGTGCCTCCGATCTCGAACCTGTAGCCCGAGTTATCAAGCATTTCATCATTCTCCACCCTCCAGTCCGCCCCCTCCGAGTACCCGAACGTAACTACACGCCCTTTCGTCTTCTGCTTCAAAAACTCCAGGAACCGATCATCAGCGGGCAGAACCGCAGTGCCGTTGGGGCCGATAGCCTCTAGGAGCTCCGACTTCGCGGCCGCCACCCCCTTCAGTGAGCCGAAGAATTCCAGGTGCCCGGGACCAATATTAGTGATAACCCCTATGCGGGGGCGTGCTATTCTCGCAAGCTGTAATATTTCCTTCTTATGGTTCGCCCCCATCTCGGCCACCAGCACCTTGACATCTTCGTCCATTCCCAATATTGTCAGGGGCAGCCCGATATGGTTGTTCAGGTTCCCCGCCGTAGCGTGTACCTTGAAGCTGGAAGAGAGAACATCCCTGATCATGTCCTTTGTGCCGGTCTTACCGTTACTACCGGTCACAGCGACAACCTCGGGATTCACCAAGTCCCTGTAGGACGAGGCGAGACGCTGCAGGCCGACGAGAGGGTCGGGCACGTCGAACACCGGCATGCCTTCGGGTAGCGCTTGCACAGCTATCTGCAACTTCGAGCTCGCCACCATCACGGCCGCCGCCCCTCGATCGGCGGCCTCCTCGAGAAACTCATGCCCATCATGCTCCGATCCCTCCAGTGCGACGAAAAGAGCGCCGGAACATCCCTTTCTAGTGTCAGTCGACACCCCCTCGACCCACCCTCCATCCACGCCGCCGCCGCTAAAACCGGCTCCAACTAGAGTCTCCGATATCCAGCTCAGCTCAACCTTGATGGCCGCTCACCCCCCCTCGATCCCAGAGCCTTTTCCGCCTCCGCCAAATCGCTGAAGGGCACCTTGCCGACGGCGGTTACCTGATACGTCTCGTGTCCCTTCCCAGCTATCACCACTAGATCTCTATCTCCAGCCTCGTGTATGGATCTCTCTATGGCCTCTTTCCGGTCCCGTATAACGGTGCAGGGCGTATCGGAGCCCCGCACTCCGCTCATTATCTCATCCACTATCAACTGTGGATCCTCCGTCCTGGGATTGTCGTCGGTTATATACACGCGGTCGCTTATATCAGCAGCGATCCGGCCCATGATCGGCCTCTTGCCGCGATCCCTGTCCCCACCGCACCCAAACACGGTTATGATCCTTTCGGGCGACAGTTCCCGGCAAAAACTCAACAGGTTTTCCAGCGCGTCAGGAGTATGAGCGTAGTCGACGATCACGACCGGCCCCCCTTCCGCCCCCACAACCTGAAAACGCCCCGCCACGCTGCCGACGGCTTCAAGGCCGTCCTTGATATGGTCGAGGTCAATACCCAGGGAGCTTGCGGTTGCAGCGGCCGCCGTGGCGTTATAGGCTGAAAAGGATCCGAGGAGCTTCAACTCGAGATCGATGCTACCATCACCGGTTCTTATGCCGATCCTCGTCCCCCGCAGATCCGCATCGATCATCTCCGCCCTGACATCCGAACCTGGATCCCGGCCGTACGAAACCTTTCTACCTTCGAAACGTCCCCCTATCCCCGCGACCACCGAATCATCCACATTGTAAACAAGAATCCCCGGTTTCTTGTGCCTCCCTGGTTCGTTCAGCGTCGAGGCGAACATTTCTTTCGCCCCCACATAGTTTTCGAACGTTCCATGATAATCCAGGTGGTCCCTGGTTATATTCGTGAAAACACCCGCGTCGAACTCCACTCCGTGAATCCTCCCCTGAATCATGGCATGAGAGCTGACCTCCATAACCGCTGCGGTGCATCCGGCGTCGATGAATCCCGCCATGATCCTGAATAGGTTCACCGGATCCGGCGTGGTCCTCTCCGATTCGGAGATCTCCCCGCCCATTCCGAATCCAACCGTCCCGATTATTCCCGTCTTGCCGACCGACCGTTCTAAGATCGACTGAAGTAGGAATGCCGTCGAAGTTTTTCCGTTGGTACCCGTAACACCGATGAGCTCGAGTTTAAGGTCCGGCTCTCCGTAGAACCTTCTCGCCACCTCCGATCCCGCGGGTACCGTATCGTCGACAATAATGACCGGTAGGCCGGAATCGATTTCCCTGTCCACGATTAGAGCCGACGCACCTCTCACCGAGGCTTCATCTACAAAATCGTGACCGTCGACACTGGATCCTTTCACGGCGACAAATAGCTCTCCCTCCTTGATGGACCTGGAATCCATCGACACACCGCTGAGATTCAGATCACGGAAGTTTATCCTCCGCTTGACATCTATACCTTCGATCAGTTTGGAAAGCTTCAATATCTGTCCCCGCCTTTTAACCTCGAAGCCGTCTTCATGGTCGCAGCATGTCGTGATGAGCAATGCAGGGTTATGGTGCTGCCGCATCTCGCCGAACGGCCGGGTTTCGGCGATTGCCTGTCTATTACCCCATAACCCTCGATGCGGCTCTTCAGTCGGCACGCAATGAGCAGGCGTCTGGCCTCGCGTATCGAGAGACCCAGCAGGTTCGGCACAATCACCCTATCGACTCCATCCGCTTTTTCTTCGCGAAAGAGAAGATGTACCAAACCGCCCGGCTCGAGATATGTCCCCGGCCCAGGAAACTGCGAGTACACGGTCCCCGTCGAGCCGGACAACTGTACCCGGAATCCGGTGCTCGAGGCGACGTTTTCGGCATCCCCGCACGTCATACGGAGAAAGTTCGGGACTTCCAGCATCTTCTCGCCCCCGGATCCCATGACGATCTCCCGTCCCGTTTCCTCGAAAAATATGTCGGTTCCAAGGTTGATACCCTCGATGATCTTATTGAAAACGACCGCAGCGGATTGTCCTCCCCAGTAGTAGGGAAATCGCGGTTCATCGAGCACAACCAGACAGACGAGCTTTGGATCTTCAACCGGAGCGAAACCTGCAAAACTCGCGATATACTTGCCCCGTTCGTAACCACCCTTGCCCGCCTTCTGCGAGGTCCCGGTCTTTCCCGCGACCGCCAGTCCCTCAACGGCAGCCTTGGCTCCGGTTCCCTTCCTTACAACATCCCTGCAGAACGCCCTCATTCTACTAGCGGTTTCTGGTGAGTATACCCTGCGGACCTTGGTTGCCCTGTACGATTCGACGATACGCCCCTTTTCATCCCTGAGCTCCTTCGCAATTAGAGGTGTCATCAAGATCCCGTCGTTTGCTACCGTGCAGTAGGCCATGACCATCTGGAGCGCCGTGACGCCTATCTCATGCCCGATCGATATACTGGGCAGTGTCCTGGAAGACCACTCGTCCGGGCTCTTCAGCGTCCCCCTTGATTCCGCGGGCAGGTCTATTCCAGTTTTTGCGTAGAAGCCAAACTCCAGGATGTACCTGTAGAAATCGTCCGGATCACAATTCATTATGGCCTTTATCGTGCAGATATTGCTTGAATGAACAAAAGACTCCTTGAACGTAAGCCATTCGAAAGGATGGTCATCGCAAAACGATCCAAAATCAAACTCGGCCTTGCCCTTCTCTCCATAAAACGCATCGTACGGATCGGCTAGACCTCTCTCCAGCAGATAAGAATCCGTGATCAACTTGAACGTAGAACCGGGCTCGTATATGCAACTTGTCGCATAAAGGGCCCTGGCATCCGATCCGCCCCACGCGTGTGTTCCACCGGGTAAGAATTTTTCCGCGAGCGCCAGCATCTCCCCCGTCCGCGGCTCGACGATTATGGCGACCCCACCCTTCGCGCCGTAGTTCTTCAGGGCCTGACCCAGTTCGAAATCGATTATAGATTGGATCCTGGAATCGATCGTCAGGTAGAGATCGCATCCGTTTGAGGCTTTCTTTCCGGGAGCATTAAGAAACTGGAAGGACTGATCCTTTGCGTCCCTTGTGGCCAGGACCCATCCTTCCCGGCCTGCAAGCATTTCCTGGAACGCCTTTTCGATGCCGACGACACCACAGCCGTTGTGGTTGACCGAACCGATCAGCCTCGAAGCCATCGTGCTCAATGGATAGACGCGGGACTGCACCTGGTCCAGACGAATCCCAGGGATAGATGAAATCTTGGCTGCATCATCACCGGTCAATTGGAGATTGGAAGCCAAGGGAACATAAGCGCAATCTCTTTCCGTCATCCTTCTTATCTTCGACCGGCTTAGTCCGCTGACGGAAGCTATGTCACGTACCGTCTCCTCGTCCACCCTGAAATGCGTGGGAGTGATCCCTATCGAATAGGTCCTGTGTGCGGCGGCTAGAGGAAGACCGTTACGATCGTAAATATTTCCCCTGATAGCAGGCTTTGCCACCTTCCTGTGCCACTGTTTCTCGGCTTTTTCACGGTAATTATCGTGCCTGATGATCTGGACGTGTACTATTCGATAGAGAATTATGCAGACTGCTATAAAGGACACAACGTTGATCAGCGATAAACGCCAATTGGAAAAACGGCCCCTCATCTAATCTCCGGTAATGTTTGTAGTGAAGCCCCGCTGTCATCCAGCGGGTTCACCTGCGCCAATCCTGCAGCTTCCGATTCTCCTATCCTGTAATCCTGGTAAACCGCGAACCTTCTCATCTCATCGGGGGAACCGGGACGCATCCCGAATCCTTGCACGATAGGAATGATCCTTTCGGGTGAGATAAGATCGTTATACTCCGCCTTCAGGCAAACGTTTCTCTCTTTCAATATCTTGACTCTCTCCGATATTTCGTTAATGTCCCTGGATATCCCGATGAAGTGTACGTGCAGGGCAAGATAGAGAAGAACTAGGCTGGAAAAGAAGCCGAGCACCACAAGAAATCCCAGCGAACTGATGCGGCCCTCCAATGCTCTCCTGATAAGGTATGTTATGCCGAATGAATATCCCTTGTTCCTGTTCATTTCATAACCTCTCTGCAATCCGGAGCTTTGCGCTCCTCGACCTCTGATTTTCCTTAATTTCCTCTGCCGATGGAGAAATAGGACGGCGTGTCAGAATCTTCAGCCTCGGCTTTTTTCCGCACCTGCACTCGGGAAAATCCGGTGGACATGTACATCCCTTCTCTTCGGCCCTGAAGAAACGCTTCACGATTCGGTCTTCGAGCGAATGATAGCTTATGACGGCCAGTCTGCCTCTGGTCTCGAGAATATCTACAGCCTGCGGTAACAGGACCTCCAGACTTTCCAACTCCCGGTTCGCCCAAATTCGAAAGGCCTGGAAGACCCTCGAAAGAATGGGTATCGAGCCGTTTACCGGTATAACCCTCTCGACGACGGCTCTTAGAATGAAGGTTGTTGTAATCTCTGTATCCATCCTCGCCTCGATAATCTCCCGTGCAATCCTCCTGTGATTCCTTACCTCTCCGAAGGTCTTCAGTATCCTGGAGATTTCCAATTCCTCCGCCGAACCGATAAGATCGCGGACCGAACGTCCATCCTCCCCCATAGCCATGTCCAGCGGTCCGTCCTGAAGATAGCTGAATCCCCTCCCGGGATCGGATAGCTGAAGGGACGAGAGCCCCAGATCCGCTAGTATCCCGTCGTATTTCCCCTCCGCGACAAGCAGCTTCAGATCCCGGAAATTCCCCAAAACGAGCTCCACACGCGATCCAAAGACCTCGAGCCTCTTTCGGGCTTCCAGAAGCGCAACCTGATCCCGGTCTATGCCGGTAATGCACAGATCTGATCCCCCGGTCCTGAGAAGGTATCTCGAATGCCCTCCAGTCCCGACCGTTGCATCGATCAGCCTGTGAGCACCATGAGCTAGAAGGTACTTCGCCACCTGCTCCTGCATGACTGGCGTGTGCAGAACGATGCCCATTTCTCATATTACCCTTCACCTATCAAAGCGGCGGTTGCGATAGGACTCCCCTTCAAGTATTCGTCCCTCGCATACCGGAATGCCTTTTTCCAATCGGAGAAGATCGATATCGTGCTTTTCTGCCTGACAAAGGCGTATATGTCCAGCAGGTAATCGCTCAAGCCACTGAAAAGCATCCTCTGTCCGCCTGTCGAACTCTCCTCGAGCAGCCTGAAAGCCAGGTAATACGCGTGCTCGACATCCTCGAAATCGAGTATGTTGAAGCCGGTGATCTTGTCGCTCGATCCCCTTATGGCGTCGATCAACGTGAAGACGTCCCTCCGCTGTAGCACCCCCGAGATTTTCCAGATAGCGATTCCATCCCTGTTGGTCCTGTAAACCTTCATTCCCCGCTCCTAGTACTGCCAATCTCCCTCGAGGTATGTATCGAGCGCCTGTTTTCTTATTTCATCGTAATCATCTTCGGCCCAGATTTCTATGTAGGTCAGCGCACCGATCGCCACCACCTTTTTCGAATTTCCGATCATCTCGATAAAATCAGGAGGTATGGCGATTCTGCCGGATTTGTCGATATTAAGGGAATGTGATTTGTCGCTGTAGAAACGAATGAGGTTTCTCTTTTTCGGTCCCGGAGGAAGAGAGCTCAGCTTACCGATCACCTCGTTCCACTCGCTAAGGGGATAGAGATTCAGGCATTTCTCCTGTCCCCGGCTGATTACCAGCATCTCCCCCGAGTCCGCAGGAATGATCCTTCTGAACCTGGCGGGGATCATCAGCCTCCCCTTGGAGTCCAGTGTGCATTTGTATCTTCCAACGAACTTTTGCATAAAAGGTCTCGTCCCTACTTCTACGGTCATCTTGGAGTAAAACAACCGGTTGATATTAAAGATTATCTGAAATTTCTATCATCAGTTCGCCGTTTTCGGCTACCACTTCGCCCCACTTTATTCCACCTTAACCCACCTGTCAAGAAAAAATATAACTTTTTTGCCCTTCATTCGACAATCTAATGCATTGATATAATTGAAGATAGTGGATCGACGAAAAATAGTTTGAATTTTTGGGGATTTACCTCGTTTTCCCACCGCCGCCCACGACCCGGATCATCGGTCGGACAAGGGCAGGGATCCGCCGCTCCACTTTCAGGAAACTCAGTTGTAATGAAAACGTGGACTTGGTTTCCCGTGTGCTACGGAATACGGGAGCTTCCGGCGGGTAGGAGCCTGTAAAGAACGTACGTCACCGGCTGAGGTTTTCTGATGCCGAGTCTCTCCACCCTCCCCCGCATAACCTCTTCGTACCGCACACCCCGAATCACGGCGGACTCGAAGCGGGCCAGTTCGGTGCTTCTGTCGACGAGATAGTCGGGGCCGAACTTGAGAAACAATCCCTCTGTGATAATCCGTTCGATGTCCATGCTGCTGCGCATACGATTGATCTCCGGGGTGACCAATCCGCCCAGATCGAGTATTCTCCTCTTCGACACATAGCCGAGAGCCCCGATATCGGGTGCGGCGACGAGCGCTTCGCCGTCCGAGTTGCTTTCGAGCCACTCTGCCATCGGGACGAGGACGTTGCGCACTCCGTTAGACAGCTCCCTTGTCGGTGTGATCACGACCACACTATAGAAGATAACGCTCTGCAACACGACGATCCCCGTGAATACCACCAGCATTGTGTTTTTCGCGCGCTTTCCCCATTGAATCGCCGCGGTGACTCCCGTGAACGATCTGGTTCCCAGCACAAGTATCGCTGGCAGAACGGGAAGCAGATACCTCGAGATGATCTGAAAATCGAAGATAATATAGACGGCGGGAAGGGCGAAGATCCAGAGCAGAATGAGAGCCATCCCCGACCTTGCGTGTCTCGAGCCCGCAGCCGGCCCGCCATTTCCGCACAAGATCCCCAACAACGATCTTTCACGAAAGAGCCCAAGCAGGAGACTCGCGAAGAGGAGCACGGACGGAATCAGCATCGTGGCTCCGATAATCTTGATCGGCACAAGGGCTCGCATGAAAACCGCGGGAGAGAGGATGATGCTACCCTGCTTGGCTCCAGCGGTAAGAGGAAAGAACGTTCCGGTATGTGTCTTTATCACCGTCAACCAGACCGCCAGTAGGGGAACATAGACCACGAGCCACAATACGCGGTTCCTGAAAGAGACGCCCCTTGCCGGCAGAAGGACCAGCAGGGCCAGCGGAGCCAGCAGCAGCGCTTCGGGCCTACCCAGGAAAGCGAGAAAGAGAGTCAGGCCGAACAAGACCGAACGTGCAGCGGACCTCGTGGCCGTCATGGATACATAAAGAACGAGGAACACCATGAAGGAGGCGAATGAGGATTCCATCCCGACCGCGCTCCAGCGAAGCAGCCAGGCTTCAGACGCCATTATCAGCGCCGCGGCGGTCGCGGTCGCCGTCCTCCCGTCAAGCAGGAGAACGAACCTGTATGCCAGAAACACCGACGCAAGACCGAATCCCCAAGACAACACCCAGCTCCAAACGAGGATATCCCCCCCCAACCTGTAAACTGCTGCTAGGATAAAAACCCACAGCGGGCTCGTCGCCCCGTAAGTGGGATCGCCGCGGTTAAAGGACAGCTCACCGGTCTCGGCGAGATTTCTCGCGTACTGCAGGTGTATATATGTATCATCGGTAACCGTCCCCCTGATCGGCATGATCAAAAGGATGAAAACAGCCGAGCATGTTATTAGAACGGCAAGATCTCTTATCTTCATCGTTTCTCCGTAATCTCGTCCAGGATCTCCATCAATCTCGATGTCTCGGCTTCACGTGAATATACGGGCAGCTCTTCCAGTGAATATGCCTTCTCCAATTCCCCGTTCTCATACAGCCTGTACATCTTCCATATCTTCTCGGCTATCTGCGCGGGATCTCTTATATCCGCCACCTCTCCCCGTCTCCGGTCTCTGACTATCCCGGCCGCCTCACTATCCGGAGCTACCGCCAGAATGGGCCGTCTCGCTCCGATATATTCGAACAGCTTCCCGGGGACCAGCCCTCTGTATCTCTCATCGTCGTGCTTTATCAACAGCAGCACATGGCTCTGCTTCTGCAACTTCACACATTCATGGTGAGGAAGGTTATCCAGAAATGACACGTTATCCTCCAGGCCCAATCGCGCCGCCCATTCCTCGTTACTGCTCTCCCTGCTTCCCAGGAAACGAATCTTCATCCTCCCCGCCGCCTCGGGATGCTCCTTCATTACAATCGAAAATCCCTCCAAGAACGACTTCGAGGACCGGTTGAGAGTGAGCATTCCACTGTGCATCACGGTAAAAGGCGTCCTAGGGGGAACGCAATCTCCGATTTCCGCGAAATCCTCGGCATCGTATCCGTTTGGTATCCTATCCACACGGCACATCGGATACTTTTCGAGGAGCATCCTCTCGTGCCATTTGGTTGTAACCAGGATCCTATCCGCTCCCATTACCCTGCGCTCCAAGCTCCGGTGCAGGTATCTATGAACGCAGGTTGGAGTTTTCCTCAGATAAAGCGAGATCCAGGGATCCCTGAAATCCGCCACCCACGGCAGACGGAATCTGCGGGCTATCCTCCCGGCGGCTACATGTGTGCTGTCGGGAGGGCTTGTCGAATAGACCAAATCGAATCCTTTCGACCGGCACAGGCCAGCGGCCGCCTTCACCGCAAACGGCACCCAGCCGACATAGGTATCCGGGATAAGGAACAGTTCCCCGATACGTCTGAGACACTCCGTGACGGAGGACGATCTCTTCGACGTGTCATCAGGAGAGCGCCGCTTCAACAGGCTCAATACTCGGATACCGGATAGGGAGCCGGTTCTAACAATGTTGACACCCGATGGTATCTCCGACTCGAGGCTCGAATCGGATATCCAGAATTCCCCGGGCATGGGGGTTACAACGGTGATATTCCATGAATGCCTGTGCAGATACTTCACGAACGCCAGGGGACGAAAGACGCCCCCCCCGCCGACAGGGGGGAAATAATTGACCATCATCAGCATTCTCTTCAAGGATTACCCCCATATGATAATATCCATGCGGCGGCCCGCCTCATCATCGTCACTGGAACCATATCTAGGAAGCTTGCGGTCTCGAGCGGATCGAAAACCGCCAGCCTCCCGATGATCAGCCTGCATGCGAACGGAAACAGGAGAAGCAGAAGGATCGACGCCGGCAGCCCCCCCACATCCGTCAAAGCTACGGACAACGGAACCGCGACCGCGACGGCTATCACGACCCTGTAGATCCTGCTGCCGATTCCACCGTAGATTCCCTCGCGTTTCGATAGGATTATCGCAGCGCACATCTGAACGGCGGAAGCCATCAATTGAGCCAATGCCATCCCCTTTATGCCCCATTTGGAAACCAGCGGGGCAAAACACCCGAAATATACCGCCATCCACAGAAAATCGCATAGAACAGCCCATTTCATGTAGTGGAGAGATCTCATCGCCATCAAGATCGGAGCGGTGACGGCGGATAGGGGTATCGCCGGCAGAAGGAACAGCAATACGCCGTATGCCGGAGCGTAGCCGGGACCGGAGATCAAGCCGATCAGCTCCCTTCCGACGGCGGCCGTTACGCCGGCCACGAGAAGCGAGGTCACAAGCGTCACCTTGGTCAACAGGTTGATCTTCGCGGGAAGGTCACGAAGCCTCCCCTCCTCGTACACCCTCGTTATCTCCGGCTGGGCGGCCAGCACGGGGAATCCTAAAAATCTCTTGAGAATTCCGTTTACCCTGGATGCCACATGAAATACGGAGATCAACGAAACCGGGAGCATCGATGACATGACGAAGCGGTCTACATCGGTGAAGGCCAGCGCGATAAAGCTCAGAAGAACGGCACCTCCCCAGTACGGCACCAAGGAGGGCAGCACGATATCATCGCGGTCACGCTCGGCGGAGCCTCTTATCAGCTTCATGACCAGGGTGATGAACACCGGCGCTCCTGCTACGAACACGCAGGCGTTGAGAATGCAGATAACCATGAACAGAAACGGTATGTCCATCTCGCCGCGCTTAGATGCGATGATCCCCGTGAAAACCGCGAGATAGATCAACTCCAGTATCATCTGCATCTTCATCTCCCTCAGGCCGTTGAATCCGCCGTACAGGAGAAGCTTCATCGCCATGGTGACCGATGCCGCTACAACCCAGAACAGGGTATCACCCTCAAACATACATTCCCTTATAGCTCGAGGTATCCACCCGCTCCATATACCTTTAAGCTGGAGCAGCAGGTAACCGAGCAGCAGCATCAAGACAAACGCACCCGCAAATATAACCACAGCTCTGCCCCTTGCCCCCCTGCTTTGGTAAGACGGAAGAAAGCGTATAAGAACCTGGGGCGTGCCGGTCAGCACGAGTGTCGCCAGCAGTAACGAAAATCCCCTGAGTGTAACGAACAGACCGAAGGTGTTCCCCTCGAGAAAACGACTGAGCAGGCCCAGCTGAACGAGCGTGAAGACAAGCCCTCCCGCCCCGCTCACAGCCAGAAATATCGTGTTCTCGACGACTTTGGACCCTTTTCCCATCATTTTTTTCGCGCCCAGCTCAGCCACTTCTTCTCCCTGCTCACGATCTTGTACCGGTGCTCTCTGCCACCCATCGACCGCTTGAAATACAAAAGACCTTCGTTCCCCCCGCTGCTTCCAAGATTGAAAAACCGTATTCCCCGCCTGCAGGCCTCCTCTACTGCGGCGACGACCAGCAGAACCCCGGCTCCGTATTCGTATGATTCCTCCGACATGCCGGCCTGCCACGCCTGTGCCATCTTCCCGAAGTACATATCCACATGGCCCCCGAGCAGCCTCCCGCCGCGGAACGCCCCCCATATAACCACCCCGCCCCCGCGCCTTCTGTAAAGCTCCCGGAACAGATCGATCGGGTAAGGATGGACACCACCCCATTTGCTCGACTCCTCCAGATATATCCCGTAAAACCTATCGACCTCACCCTCGTTGTCCAACGGCCTTATAATTATTTCACCGCGGTTTCTCCGGCATATCTTCCTCCTGGTCGCGGACAGGCCGTGCGCCCAGTATTCATCGAAACCTTCGGTCAGGTCTATCATGCTGCACTCCCTATGGGTCTTATCAACTCCCGTTGGAATGTATTCATCGCAGACGTCGCTGTAGATACACGCAGCCGTCTCCACGCACGAAAACGACGCCACGAGCCCGAAGAACACCTTCAGCAGCTCGCCGTATACGCCGCAGTCGCGGACCAGAGGATCACCATACGTGCCGAATGGAAGAGAGTGAAATGTATGAAAGGGGCCCGTGGATATTTTTACGATGGGCATAAGGCCTACCAGCTCGCCGCCTTCTCTAGCCGTGATCCACCGGGGTTTAAAATTCGGGAAGGTCGCCGTCAGTGAATCGATCCATGGGAAGGAATGGAAAAAGGATGCATGCGGAAAGGATCGAATGAACTCCGATAATTCATTACGAAGAGGCTGTTCCTCTATTCTAATCTTCACAGATCTCTCGATCGCTAAAAAGGTCGAACGGTCGGGCATCATTCAAGACACGGAACAAGCCTCCGCATGAGTCCGAGAAAATCAACGGATCACGGCCACCTTCTTGGTCACCGTACCGGCTTCGCCCTCTACCCGGACTATGTACATGCCGGAACGCACTCGGTACCCGTTCTTTGTCAAAAGATCCCAGGCCACCTCACCGTCTGAAATCCCCCAGGCCTCATGTACAAGCTCCCCGTTCACATTGAAGACCTGGATATCGACGGGGCCGGAGATGTTCGAGATCATCAGGGCTTCGTCCCCCCTCGAGATATGCAGAGGATTGGGATAGAGAATGACCCTGGATACTGGTATGGTTTGTTTTGGCGGCGGTGAAAGATCCAATCTGACAAGGCCCCTGTTTGTCCCTATCCAAAGCACGTTCATCACTTCATCGTATCTGAGCGCGGTGCAGTGGTGCGATAGCATAGGCGAGTCCACCTCGTCGCCATAGATGTCACCGAGGACCTCGGATCTGTAACGGGCTGTTGTGTACGTTTCGACAACCCTGTTATCCGGTGCGATCCTATCGAGTCCTCCATCGGAGGCGACCCATAGGTATCCGTAACTGTCGAATTCCAGATCCTCAACCTTGCTCCCCACAAGTCCGTTGCCGTAATAGCTCGTTTTGGCCGTGATCAAGGAATCTATCCCACCGCTCCTGTTGTAGCGGTAAAGTCCGTTCGCCGTCCCAAGCCAGATGCTGCCGTCCGTACCCGCTTCTACGGCATACGGCTCGTTGCTCGTCAATGAATCGAACGCCTGAAGATAGTCTCCGTCGAATGAGCTCAACTGATCCCATTCGAAACCTCCGGTGTACCAGACCTGCAGTCCGTGGTTCTTTATCGCCAGATACACCTCCCTGAAACCGAATGCGCAATCGACGATGTTCCAGCCCTCCATCCCATTCAACTCCGCGACGTCCCTGTTGATGTTCAGCCACACCGTCGTGTCCGAGCTCGTGATGTCTATGCCTTCCATCCCGGGACAGACATCATCGGATAGAAACCACCTGTTTCCGGCCGGGTCCTCCTTGATCTCCTGGAAATTGTCCGATATGTTCTTCCCCCCCCCACGGGAGAAGTGCGCCCATTCATCGTCGCCCTTATCCAGTGGGTTGTTGACCCGGAGCATATCGAGGTCGATGATATTTTCACATTTCCCCCCATTTATCGTAGTCGACCATAGGATTCCCTGGGAATCGTATCGCATGGCCAGTTTCGACCTGAAATCCGACAGCGCCGCATCTCCTATATCCTGGCGGATATCGGTGTACTTGATCCAGACACCGTCCACTGACATATAGCTTATACCGTAGTACCTTGAGCTGCTCCACACACCGCCGGAGGGATCCGTGTCAAGCTCGGTCACATCGTTCTGCGAAAGCCCGATGAGGCCCCTGTTGATCCAGCCGCCCCCGGTATAGCCGGAGATGAAGCTTCCACGGTTCGCACCGATCCACTCACCACCGATCCAAGGTGTACCGCGCGAATCCACCGCAACAGCTCTCATCGTATTCCTATCAGTCCTGATCTTGTACTCCGCCCTCAACAGGTCCCTCAAGTTGCCCGGATCACCTAAGTCACCTCTGATATCAACCCATGTAGAACCGTCCCACCTGAATGGGACTCCACCTGCCACACAGGCGAGCTCTCCCCCTCCGGAGGCGACGGAGACCGGGATGTTAATGATATAGCCCACCATATTCCACCCCGCGCCATCGAAGCTCAGGACGCCGTAGCCGGAGGCGCAGTGGACGCTTCCCTCGAATTCGCAGAGGGAGGTGACGCCGCCGATCCGGTCCATAGAATAGCTGAAATCCCTTGTGTTGAACCGTGCAACACCGTCTTCGCAGGCCACCCATAACAACGTGTCGCCCACGGCCAGCAGGTCGTATACCTCTTTCCCCTCCAGGCTGTCCGATAGAACGTTGACCCATATATGCACGTATTCATCGAACTTGGCGGCCCCGTCCATCGAACCGTAGTAGACATCGTCTCCACATACGGCGAAGGATGTAATCTCTTCGCTCACGAGCCAGTCCAGAAAGGTGTACCGCTTGACGAAAGGATCGCCCCCGAGATCGTCTATCCGCACGATACCCTCGGAGACGAATCCGACCCAGACACTCCCCCCGCCGTCCACCGTGATCGACGTCACCTCGTTCGAACGAAAGGACAGGCCGTTGATGTACTGGGTCAATGTTGAATCAACCAGATCGAAAAGAAGAATCCCTCCATCGGTTGCGCACCAGAGGCTGTCCCCTATGCATGTGATCCTGTTGACCGTGCTTGCATCGAGGTAGAGACTCCAATCTCCCCCAGCTCCACATGCGAGGCAGGGAACGATCAAGACGACAATCAAGCAAGACAGCCCGAACAGCTTCACCGGTTTCCCCTTTCATCGAAGAACCAATCAGGATATTCGCCAGTAAGAATAACAATAATAGATTGTGCAAGTATCAGCAACTCGCCCGTGATCGATCGGCCCATCAGCGCCAGCACCTCTTCCTCCTCCGCCGACCTCCATCCTTCGTGATGAATCACCCTCCATCTCCCGGTGATCCCCGGTCTGACCAAACGGGCTCCGGTCCCGTATTCATCGATACGGCTGGATATGTAAGGCGGCGGGGGGCCGACGAGGCTCAGCCGTCCGATCAAAAGATATATCCACAGTCTTACCTTAACGACGTCCGGTGCCTCCCTGCCCGAATTTGCAGATATCCTGGGCCATGAGATTTTCTGCTCCCATCTACCCCTCCTCGCTTCGTTGGAGAAGCTCAACCTGCCGGTCGACCTGCCGTATACGAAGCAGATGAATGACAGCAATGAAACCGGGGGAAACATTACGAGCGCAACAATTATATCGATAATCCGTTTAATAGTGCGCCTGAACAGAAACATCACTCCCTCGTCGATGGAGAACATATGGTCACCCGCCATCTCGTCCACAATCACACGCCTACCTAGAAGCCGTGCAAGAGGTGAAACAAGCCTCACCTGTATCATTTTGTCTCTCGATTGCATCATGAACGGGATGAGACGCCCTTCGTCCTGATACGATGGAAGAACGATTACCTCCTGGACCTTGAACTTGTCCACCAATGCCGGGATATCCTCTATTGAACCCAAAGAGCCGGGATCCGTGTCGACGTAACCTACAACATCGATACCGAGAGATGGGTTATTGGATATCCTTAGTGAGATTTCCTCGACCTCCGTCCCCCTCCCGACGAATAGGATCCTCTTGAGATCGAAGCGACCCCGGACAAGCTGAGCGTGTATATAGCGGAGGAACCGCCGTATTCCGAAAACGGTGACAATCGAGATGAAGGTCTGGCCTATCAGAACTGCCCTTGAATAGATCCTGATCCGTGTCAAGTAGGTGGAAGCCATAAGTATGGCAAGAACCATGACGGCCGACTTGGCTATGCGCAGAAGCTCCTCCGACCAGTCGGTCTCGCGGCGCAGACGGTACATCCCCCCGAACAGAAACGTAAGGAAGAAAATTAGGTTGTAGAAAAGAATAAAATACCGGTACCAGTCGAGAGGATACAGTTTGTTTATAAAGAACGGCTGAAGCATATCCCTCGCATAGTAGGCGGCCAGGAAGCTGACGTTGACAGCGGCAATATCCAGCAGGACGAAAACGCTCGACTTGATCGCGCCTCTATGTCTCCTGGCGAAATAGAATATACGGTTCCACTTCTCGTAATATCGTAGCATGCTGAGAACATGTATGAGGAACGGTCTGGAAAGCATCGATCCCGCGCTCGACCTCTCGTAGCTGTGGATCATTACGGATTCCGGTGTGTAATAAACGTTCCACCCGTGATTGCGCATCCTGTAGCACCAATCTATATCCTCGAAATAGAGGAAGAATCTTTCGTCCATTCTCCCCACTTTTTCGATGGCTTCTCGGCGCACAAGCATACAGGCGCCTATGATCCAATCAACGACCTTCGTCTCCTCGTGGTCGTAATCCATCATCAGGTGTCTTCGCAGTGGACGCGCCCTTGGAAATATCCTGCCCAGCAAGGTGCGCCTGAACAGCATGGCGGCGAAGGTATAGAATCTCCTGCAGGAGTATTGAAGACGTCCGTCAGGATAAATTAGCTTTGCGCCGACGATGCCGGCTTCCGGTGTTTTTTCGGCGAACTCCACTAGGGTATCTATCGATCCTTCTCTAACCACGATATCCGGATTGAGGATCAGGATGTGTCGGCCCTTAGACAATTTGATGCCCTGGTTCACACCGGCGCTATAGCCGGTGTTCCTTTCGTTCTCGACAAGCCTGACGTCGGCGAAACCGGCCTTGATCAGGTCTGTGGATCCGTCCTTGCTGGCGTTGTCGATTACTATCGTTTCGTACTCGCACGACGGCCTGAACTCTCTGATCGACTCCAGACATTTTTTAACAGGGGAAACACTGTTGTGCGTTACGATGACTATTGATAAATCCATAGGTATAAACCAGGGGGGGTTATCGTTACTTCCAACGCCGCGGATTCATGAAACGGAACCTCCAGACCATGAAGGTAGCTTCCCAGACGATCTTCTTTGACATCTTGGAGATCCCGACTCTCCTATCCACAAAAATAATCGGTATCTCCTTGATTCGGAAACGCTTCTTCCAGCACAGGAAATTCACCTCGATCTGAAACGAATAACCGTCACTCCTGATTGTGTCAAGGGGGAGCTGCTCCAGCACTTCACGCCTGAAGCATTTGAATCCACCTGTAGAATCCTTGAGTGGCAGACCTGTTATTATTCTGGTGTAAATGTTCGCTCCATAGCTCAGGATCAGGCGGCGAAGGGGCCAGTTCACCACCGTGATGCCATTTAGATACCTCGAGCCTATAACGAGGTCATTTTCCTTGATCTCCTCTAGGAAATCTGGAATGGCATTCGGATCGTGAGAGAAGTCAGCGTCCATTTCAAACACGTACTTCGTATCCGTACTCTCGATAGCCCACTTGAAACCCGATATGTAAGCAGATCCCAGCCCGAGCTTGCCCTCACGATGCATGACATGTACCCTGGGATTCTTCTCCGCTAATGCATCCACGATCCTGCCTGTCCCGTCCGGGGAACTATCATCGACCACGAGCACATCTATACCTGTTCCCTGATCGAGCACGGAGGCGATTATCTTCTCGATATTCTCCCTTTCATTGTATGTAGGTATAATCACAAGAGCTTCCAAAATTACTTCCCTTTCCTTTCTCTGAATAACAGGCTGCCAGTGGGAATAGCAACGGCTACGGCAAACGAGATGACCGACAGGATAAGAGAGAGCTTGAGCGTGCCGGACGAGATCAGGAATCTTATCCTGTGATCACCCGGTGATAGAACCAATGCCCTAAGACAGTAGTTCGCCGTATGGATTTCCGTTTCCACTCCGTCCACCTCGGCCTTCCAGTCGGGGTAATCTATCTCGCTCAGGACCAATATACAGGCTTTCTCGATATGCGCGTCAATGGATAAGGCGTTCAAGCTGTATTCTGTTATTTCCGCATGGCTGCCTTCGGCCGATTCCACAGCGGTTGCCGGCTCCTCCAGCAGCAGCACCTCTCTGGAAGGATCGAACGACTGCGAAAGAAGAGTCCGCAGCGCCTTCTCACCGGTCATGACCCTGAACCGGTCGACGAGATAAACCCTCGGAAGAACGCCCGTGTTCCTGTAAACGAAGTTGTCCCTGCCCTGCCATTCGAGTGGATAGGGCGAATCGTCCTTGAACATCTTGAATCTGGAAACCAAATACTTAGCGTTGAGCATATTCAGTATCTGCACCGGGATCCTTCCCATGTTGAAGCTCGAGAACATCACGTCAATAACATCCTGGTAGTTCTTGAGCTTCGCCGCGTGATACCCGCCTAATGAATAGATTCGGGATATCATATAGCTGTTGTCACTGTACGGTGGAGTGCTGTACGACCACCTGCCGACAGGTGCCGCTGGCACGGGGAATATTCTGAACAACGACGGATCCCGTTTCAGGAATCCGATGACCTCGCCGGGCTTCTCGAACTCTTCCCTTTCGCTGGCCGGTTTTATTATTCTGTATCCCTCCGCCCTCCAAGTGGACTCAGGGTGCAGGATGGGCCTCGATACCATGAACATATCCAGTAATGACACAAGCATGAAGAACACGATCAGCGCACCCGTCCCGATCCTGTTTATGGATGAGAGATAGAGAGCGGCGGTAACAGCGGCGAGTATAAGGATTGTTTTTAAAAGATCGTTTGCAAATGCACCGGCTCCGAGACCGGCGAACTGCCTGTTGACACGTCCTGAATCGATCATGCTTCGCGCGACGCCGTCCTCTATCCCCCCCTTCATCAGGAGGACCATGACAAACAACACACCACCGGCTAACATAGCCCACTTCAAAGACCGGCCGCGCAGCCAGGCAGGCAGTTTTCCTGAGCTCGTCAGGTTCAGCAATTCCTCTAGCCCCATTCCCATCAAAAGCACAACGGCTAATTGTTGCACTATGAGTATCATCACCGGGACTCTGAACTTGTTGAAATAGGGAATGTAGTGGAACATGAAGTTGTAGAATAACGGAAAGAATCTCCCGAAGCTTATGACTGTACAGATGGCTGCCGAGAGGATGAGAAACCATTTCCAGCGGTTTCGAACAAGAAAGGCGGCCGTTATTGAGAATATTACAGTACACACACCGAGGTAATTCGGGTAGTCGGTGAAGGGCATTTTCCCGAAATAAGTCGATTTTCCGAAACCGAAAGCCCACGCGAAGATGAAAGTAAGCATCTCCTTGGGATGAAGGCTCCAACCAGTGGCGTAATTGTAATCGAGCCCACCGCTATCTCCCGCCCCTCTTATGGAAAGCGGCGCGTATTCACGGACGGGAAGTATAAGAACCGCCGCGATCGAGAGTGCGAGGATGAAGGCGATGGCATAGAAACCCAATACAACCAGGGTATCCTTACGCTTCCCGTCCTTCAACATATATACGGCTTCGAACAGGAATAGAAATCCAAGGAGCAGGTACGTGTAATAGGAAATCTGAACGTGTCCCCGTAGCAACTGGAAACCCAGTGTTATACCGAGGAATGCAGCCATCGAAAGCCTTTTGTGCCCCCTGACTATATTCCTGGCGAACATCAGAGCATACGGCATGTATGCGATTGCGCACGCCTGAGATCCATGCCCGTTTCCACCTATCGCCAGGTAATTGGGCATTAGCATAAATACAGCGCCCGCCATCATCGATACGGATGAACGCACACCCAGTGTCCGCATCAGGAGATAAACTCCTATACCGGCCATCAGGTAATGGATCAGGAGCCATGCCATCTCGGGGAAACCCGCATACGTATAAAGAACATGCGTAATGAACGATACCGGGTAGACATACGGCGTGTAGGCGAGACTCGGATAACTAGGCATGCCGCAGAACAAGTAGGGATTCCATAGTGGGTATGTCCCCTTCTGAAGCGATTCTCTGCCAACAGAGTAAAAACTGATAGGCGCCTTACTATCGGGTACCAGGAAGATGTTGTCGAGAAATACCAGCTCGGGCATGAACAGGCATAGCATTAGGACGAGAAAAACGGCTACCGCGAGCCCCCTTTTCCAAGGCTTAGCCGATTCCAGACACTCCAATAAATCAAATCCCCGGCGCCCCTGCACCCTGGGCTTGCGATTCCCTTTCACCCGGGCTGTCCCCTTTCGGATTATTTTTGAAAGTTTAACATTTTTAGCTATGGTAGTAAACCGGCAAAATGGAGTGGTTTCCTCCATCATCCGCCTCGAGCTATCCCCCACGCGCCCCTGAGCAGCGCTGCAGCGAGACCGAACTTCCCGCGGAGGATCAGAGCGCCGAGAAGCAGCATGAATCCCGATAGATGAACGGGGAATAGAAGCACCCTCCACCACATCGGTTTGAACCGCTGGAAGAGCTTGTGCGTGCTCCTCAGCCGGTTCTCCATCTTGAACGGCGTGAAACCTCCCCCGCTGCTGGAACTGACCTTGTGCCAAACCAAGGCTTCCGGTTCATAGTAGCATTTCCAACCGGCTTCCCTTGCACGCAGGCAGAAATCCACATCCTCGCAGTAAATCCTGTATGAGGGATCGAAAAGGCCGATATCCTCTATAACCTCTTTGCGGACCAGCATCGCACAGCCTGAAACATAACCCGTTTCCGCGCCGTCATCATCGAACGTGCCGGTCAGTTTTCTAATACTCTTATGCCGGGGGATCCAGACGATCGGGTAAAAATCACCCCCGCCGTACCAGATTCGTTCGGGATCGTCATGGTACAGGATCTTGGGACCTACGATGCCGGCGCCGGATCGATCCATGGCCTCCAGCATCCTCGAGGCGAACTTGGGATCTACGACCGTGTCGTTGTTCAGGATCAGAAAACGATCGCCTCCATCCTCCAATGCGTACCTTATCCCTGTATTGTTACCCTCTGCGAAGAGAAGATTGCTTTCGTTCTCTATCAGCACAACCCCCGGGTAATCCCTCTTAATAATCTCCTTGGAGGAATCAACTGAAGCGTTGTCCACAACTATCAGGCTCATGGGAGTATTATCGACGGCCAGAAGAGAATCCAGGCATGGGGCAATGACACCCTCGCCGTTCCAGTTAAGGACAATCACATGCAGCTTGTCCCCTCTCAAATGTCTCCCTTTCCCTAAGACCTGTGTCCCAGTTCCTCTATCGCCGAGACCATCGACGACCACGAGAACCTCTTCCTCTGTTCCTCGAAGTGCGGAGCCATCTTCACCGCCCATTCTTCTTTGAAAAACCTGACAGCCGCCGAGGCTATCGATTCCGGATCCTCCGGGGGAACGATGAAGCCTGTTTTCCCTTCGGAAACGACTTCGGGCAATCCCCCGACACCTGTCACAATAACCGGCCGGTTGAATGCCAACGCTATCTGAGCTATTCCGCTCTGCGTGGCGGAGACGTAAGGAAGGATGACGAGATCACTAGCCGTGAAGAATGCCTCGACTTCCTCGTTTCCAACGTACCTGTCGACGAACCTTACGCTATCGCCCAGATTCAAGCTAGAAACAAGTCCTCTATACGGTCCGCTGTCCTCGTAGAATTCACCTACGACCAGAAGCTCACAATCGATCTCCTTCCTGATAGCGGGCATGGCTTCTATCAAATAACGGAGGCCCTTGTAAGGACGTATGTAACCGAAGAAGAGTATCATGGGCCGGCCGGTTGCGCCTATGGCCCCGCCGGCGTCCTCTTTCGACAACCCACTCTTCACAAAGAAATCATAGATAGGATGTGGGTGGACGGCCACGGCCGCCTTTCTCTTGATCTTCAGCAGGTTGTCCCTATCCTCCCCGGACTGCACCAGAAAGCCGTGGGCAGTCCAGAACGCTATCCTCGAGAGTATCCTGTCTATCGGGGATTGCTCGTGGGGAACCACGTTGTGGCAGATAAAGATGATCTTCCCCCTGCATACAAGCCTGACTATGGAACAGATCTTGGATATAGCCGGAGCGAAATACGGATGCCACCACTGCACGATGACCAGATCCGGCTTCTGGCTCGCGATATGAAATCCGGTGCGTACCCAGGATAGGGGATTGATTGAATCTATCAGCCTGGACGAGCTGACCGAATGTGCCTCACTGCTCTCGTCGTACTGCGTTTTACCCGGGAAAAGAAACGACGGATAGAGCCTGCTGTAGTTGATAACGCGCACTTCATGGCGTTTCATCAGCTCCGCCGCCAGACATGTATTGTAATGTGATATCCCGCCCCTGTAGGGATATGCGGGCCCGACGAGGCATATCCTAAGTCTTCGATTCTCGGTGCAATCAGTCATCAAGCTGGTATTCCGTATACGAGAAGGTCCTCTTCGTATTCGAAGTGAATAATTCCGCCAGAAGGCCGAACGAGCCTATCTGAATGGCGATCACTATCATCACCAGCCCCGCGACCATGATGGGCCGCACATGCAATCCTCTGCCCATCATCCAGAGAACGAGGAAGTAAAAACTGATGATACCACCCACCGCGAAGAAGATAACCGAAACCCTCCCGAAGAAGTGGAGTGGAGATCTTGCACGGCGAGTGATGAACATTACCGTCATCAAATCGAATATACCGTTCAGAAACCTGCTCGCACCGTACTTGCTCGATCCGTACTTCCGGCGGTTGTGGGTCACCTTCTTCTCTGCGATCTTGAATCCCTCCCAAGATGCAAGCACAGGTATTACACGATGAAGCTCGCCGTAAACCGAAATCCTCTTGATCACTTCACTCCTGTAAGCCTTCAATCCGCAGTTTATATCATGCAGCTTCACACCCGTCACCAGGGAGGCCATTGCATTGAATACCTTGGATGGAAACGTCTTGGTTATGGGATCCTGCCTGTTTTCTTTCCAACCGGATACAAGATCCGATCCATCATCTATCAAACCGATCAATCCTGGAATCTCCTCGGGATTATCCTGCAGATCGGCGTCGATCGTCACGGTAATATCCCCCCTCACCGCCTTGAATCCCTCCGCCAGGGCGGCGGACTTTCCATAATTCCTGCTGAAGCTTATGATCTTCGCCCTCCTGTCCCTGCTCCTTATATTCTTCAATACATCGATCGAACCGTCAGTGGATCCATCGTCTATGAAGATCAGCTCGTGCCTGGCAGCCATCCTCTCCATCACAGTTGTTAATTGGATGTACAGCTCCTCGAGGCTTTCCCTCTCGTTCAGCAGTGGAATAATTACCGAAACAAAATGATTCCTGTTATTTCCCATCTACTCGGGACCCTCCCTCTATAATCCGGACGTATTATCCCTGTACCAATCGATCTCGCGCTTCAACCCATCCTTGAGCGACACGGCCGGCTCGAAACCCAGCTCATCCCTGGCTCTTGACGTATCGGCCCATGTATCACGCACGTCCCCCTTGGCGGTTTCGGTGAAAACAACATCCGGACGTATGCGGGTCTCCTCCTCTATTATGCCCAGAACATCGAGAATCGATACCCTGCTGCCCCCTCCTATATTGAATATCCTCTGGGATCCGGAGTACCGGAACGCAAGCATGTTCGCCTCAACAGCGTCGGAGACATAAGTAAAGTCTCTCGTTTGCTTTCCGTCGCCATAAACCTCGATCTTCCCTCCATCGATCACGGACGTGATGAATCTGCTGAAGGCCATATCGGGCCTCTGCCTCTCTCCGTACACGGTGAAATAACGAAGCGCTGTATATGAAACCCCGAAGTTGGCGTAGTAGAGTTCGCAGAGATGCTCGCCTGACAGCTTTGTCGCTCCGTAAGGGGACACGGGCCTCAATCGATGATCTTCCTTCATCGGCAGGTCCCTTGTGTCCCCATATACAGAACTGGAGCTCGAGTATACAAGCTTAACGGAACCCAGGTCCTTGAGGGCCTCTAGCAGATTCTGCGTGGCCAGTATGTTCGACTCGATATAGTGATGAAATTCACTTCCCCAGCTCCTCCTGACACCGGCCTGGGCTGCCAGGTGGAATACGCATTCTGAGCCGTCCAGCAGCGAGTGGAGGTCACATTTGTTCATATCCTCCTCCACAAGCTCGAACTCTCCGGATCCCATAGGCTTTCGGAGATTATTTCTCTTGATCTCCGGATCGTAGTAATCGGTGAAACAATCGATACCCGCGACGCGGTACCCCTCGGTGAGCAGCCGTTCGCATAGATGGGAACCGATGAATCCCGCAGCTCCGGTTACAACCACTTTGCCATTATTCTTCACTGCCATCATCGATCTCCGGTTCAACCTTTATGTTTCCGAATTCATTAATGAAGAAACTATCTATGTCTTCGTAGATTGTTCTGAAATCCTTGTCGTTCGGATGTTCGGCCAGCCATCGTTCCAAGAAATCCACGGCGGCGTCCTTTCTTTTCAGAAAACCGGCCATACGAACGCCGTATATGTATATATCCCTGTTCCCGGGTATCCTCCTCGAGGCCTCCTCGAGTGCCAGGAGCCCATCGGAGTATCTGCCCAGCTTCTCATACGCGTTGGCAAGACCGAGCCAGTACTCGGATACTCCCGGTTCCTCTTCGATCATTAGCTTGTAGTGAACGGCCGCCTTTTGCGGCTCTCCGTTTCTGAGGTAATACATCCCCAAATATTTCTTGGGCCATTCGAAGTTGGGATCGAGTGCCATGGATGTCCTTGTTCTTTCTATTGCAGCGCCGTAATTCTTCTCCTTGGCCATCTCCTGACCCAAGCGGAAAGCGGCCAGGGAGAAGTTTATGTACATGCCGCGCGTGTCCTCGTTCTTGAAGAAGGAATCGTCTCTCTCCCAACTCGACTTCAGCACACCCCTGAATTCATAGATATCATCCAGGTTGCGTGCAAGCATGAAGGTATTGGCCATATGCTCCCCCTTGCGCGGTACCAGCCTTCTGACCATTCCCTGCATCTCGAGGTTGGCGGAGTACGGCTCCCATACCTCCGGGGGGACTGTAACGGAGAAATATATCGGCCTGGACCATTCACACTCCCTGATTGCATGCTGGACGACGAGATCCCTTCTCCAGGCTATCCGGCCTCCCTTGAGAGCAAGCGGTCTCAGCTTTTCCACTTCCACGTCACTCCACGCTATGGGCATTTTGGGATCTTCGTCCCTGAGCTGCTTGATGTACCAGGAAGTATTCAGCAGGCTGAGATTGGCGACCCTGACGTCGGTGCGGAAATTCTCGACAGTCTGAATGTACCACAGTGGAAAGGTATCGTTGTCTCCGTTCGTGAATATTATCGCGTCAGGCTCGAGGCCTGCCAGCAGGTTGTAGGCATAATCCCTCGGTGTGTAGTTATTCGACATATCGTGCCTGAACCACTGGTACTTGACCGGAATGATCGAACATATGATAAGGATTATTGCAACCGGCAGGACACGAAGAAGCGCCTTCCTGCCCGTTTTATCCGCCTGCTCCTTCAATGCCATGAGCAGTGCAGCGGCTCCTATTCCTATGAAGATAGCGAAGTAATAGAAGGCGCCCCCGTAGAAATAGCTCCTCTCCCTTACCTCGTGATCGCTGAAGTTCAAGAACAGTATCAATCCTGCGGAATTCAGCAACAGAACAGTGAAGTTCAAAACCCACGTCTTTCTCTCTCTCTGGAAATTCGCTGCTATCCCGTATAATCCGAGCGCCACGGGCAGTGCCACCGTGGCCTTACCCAGATTGAATGTGCCGATCACGACATCGCCCAACATGCGGAACTGTTCGCGGAAATATCCCGCGAAATGTCCCATCTGGAAGAGCAGGGACGCCTTCCGGTTAAAGACATTCATGGGTGGGTACTGCTCCCGCCTCAGATGCGCGTACAGCGCTTTCCATGTCTCGGGATCGACCTCGTCGATCGCGGGATCCAGCCCGGATCTGATAAGCAGGAAAAGATGCACGGAGATACCGAGAATGAAGAGACCCGTCGCTACAATGGCGAACTTCCCCTCTGAGACAGTGCTCCAAACGATGAGAATGGCGAACACGGCTAGACCGAGGAGTGTGAGCTGGGAATGCCTGTGAATGGTCATGTCCGCCACAAAGACTGCGAAACCGAACGTGAACACTATGAACTCGAAGTTGCTGAACGATTTGTTCTTTACCATCAGAAACAGGAGAAAGATCCCGCCGAACACGAGAATCGTTCCCAGGTGAAATCCTATGCCCAGGGATAGTAGATATACGATGAGAAAAACGAGGTTTCTGGAATGCCCCCTCTTCTCCTTTTCAAGCTCCTTGATCGTGCTGTCCGCTTCCCCCTTGCCCGATCTCGCCTTTATCTCCTCTCGTATCCTCGTATCAAGCTCACCCGAGGGATTCCTGTACCACTTAAGGGCCAGCAGCGAGCACAGGCCCATGACGAACGCGCTCAGCGAGTACACCTCAGCCTCGGTTGAATCTATCCAGTATGTATCGCTGAACATCAGAAAGAATGCTCCGACGCAGGGGGCTGCATATGTAATGAACCTGCCTATTCCGTTCTTGGGAGGATCGTACATGAAACGTACTACAGCGACCATTATGAGATAGGCCATCAGAATTCCGAGCGATCCGAACACGACTGAGAGAAGATTGACCTTTTCCGCCGCAGTCAATTGCAGAGGAAGCATAGTAAACACTCTTCCCACAAGAACATATAGAGGTGTTCCAGGCGAGTGGGGGATTCCCAGTATGTAGGAAGTCGCTATGAACTCCCCGCTGTCCCAGAAGGAGAGCGTAGGGGGCATCGTGGAGAAGTATACGAGGAAACTTACCAAAAAGATGACCGACGCAATCAGATAACGAATCATCCTGTCTGACATGCGCTGCTATCCCTTCTATATCAGTTGTTTAACTACTTGGAACTCAATAACATTAATAGAAATCACATTCGATTGAAAGTAATTTTTACCTCTAATCACCCTTGAATGACCTCTGGATGAAGAATATACCGCCGATTATGCTTACTGCCACCATAACAGCATATGTAATGAACTCCATGAGAAGCGCCTGCTCCTCGAGAAATCCGATCTCGGTGAAAAGAAGGATGCCGGCACCTTCACGTATACCCAGCCCGTTGATCGATATCGGTAGAACCATTATCAAGCCGAGAAGGGGGATGAATACGAAGAAACAGATCAAATTCACGACTGTCATCTCTATTCCCAGGGAGTACCCCACGAGTATGTGGGTCGTTACCCGAAGGAACTGGACGGAAAGCGCCAGCATCATCAATCTGACCAAAAGCGTCTTCTTACCCTTGAAATCACCGAGGTGATCGAAGATCATGTCGAACCTTTCACCCATGCTCCAGATTCTCACCCTGCCGAACAGAGTTCTTATCCAGCGTGAAAGCCTCTTACTCGATACAAGAAGGATGATCGAGAGAATGCACACAGCGAATATTGTGAAGTACAGCTCGAGGTTAGCCACGCTGCCATACGGCATCAGAAGGATCGATGACACCACGGCCAGAATGCATAGACCTGTTATCCCGATCACTCTGTCCAGAAGGGTAACCGAGAAAACCTTGTAGGGATCGTTGCCGGTACGGGACACATCGTATATCTTCACGGCGTCCCCACCGACATTCGCGGGAAGAAAGTTGTTGAAGAAAAGCCCTTTGAAGTAGAGGCGGAAAGTGCACGAGAAGGGCAGAACGATACCCGTAGCCCTTAGCAGTTGATGCCATTGCAAGGAGCCCAGCAGGTTGCTGATAAAGAAAACCACCACGGCCAGAACAAGGTATGCCGGCTCTATCCGCCTTAGGTTATATGCGAGCTTTCCGGGCGAGATCTTTACGACAAGAAACGTTATCAAACCCAGGCTGACAACAATCTTCAATGTCCGCGATATGAATTTCCTGTAACGCAACGGCAGCTCCGGTTAAGGCTCATCCTACGATCTCTTCGAGAAATTCGAGGGTTTCACGGGCGCATCTCTCCCACGTCAGCTCCTTAACCCTATCGAGCGCGGCACCGCTCATCGTCTCCCACAAATCCCGGTCATCGAGCAGCTCGATCATCTTTCCGGCAAACGCCTCTACATCACCGTACGGCACAAGGAATCCCGTCCTCCCGTCTATCACCGAATCCTTCAGCCCGGGCCTGTCACTGGCCACAACGGGAATCCCGCACGCATTCGCTTCGACGACCGTCAATCCCCACCCTTCCTTGGGGCTCGGATTGACCAGAACATGGGCGCGGTTCAGAAACGTGACAAGCTCTTCATGCTCCATATAGCCCTTGAACTCCACCGATCCCGTTAGTCCCATACGGCCGACTTTCCTTTCCAGAGCCGATCGGTGAGGACCGTCTCCTACGATCACCAGCCTTGTTGATGGAAACCTGTCCAGTACCACCCTCATCGCATCTATCGCCACTTCCACGCTCTTGTACTTTCTCAACCGGCCCAGATGCACGATAGTGGGTTGATCGAACCTCTCGAGATTCAGATTCCTGTACCTGTTGTGATCAAGGCCGCAAAGCACGATCCTTATTCTATCCGGGGTTATTCCCCTCTCGATGAGGTCATCCTTCGTGCTCTGACTGATGACCATGAACCTGTTGCCTTTGAATATCCTCGATATTAATCTTTCCATCATCACTACATAAGATCCTATTATAAAGTTCGTTTCCCTGAACACCGTCGTTCCGAACAGGTGCGGGATGACGCCCACAACCGGAATATCGGTCACAAGGGGCATGAAGAACGGCAGCTTGTTTATATCCTCCAGCACAACGTCGTACCCGTCGGATGCCAGGTGCTTCTTCGCGAAAAGGGGCAGGGCGAAGTTGGCATCGTACCAGTGACCCCGCCTCAGTATCCTGATCCCGTCTATCGTATCCTCAGCCGAACAACCCGGCCAGCCCGCGCAGAGTTGCACGGCCTCGTGCCCCCAACGCACCAGGTGGGCGAGTATCTCGTGCAGATGCACTTCGGCTCCCCCGGCTTCCGGGTTATTTATATCCCTCCAGTTAACGGCTAGCACCTTCACGTATCGTCTCTCCTCATACTTTTCTGGCTATTGTTCCGATCACGACGGCCGTATTGAGCCCCCAACGCGTTCGCAGGATCGTTCTCCGCACACCCTTGAAAAGCCTGCCCGTGACCGTAAAGATTCGAGGATACATGGGAAGGCTGACACCGATCAAGGCCAACCCCTTTCTGAACATCCTGTAAAGAATCGGTGGATTCAGGTATTCGCCGTAGCTCTTTACTATCGTGAATGAGTGCCGTTCGAGTAGTCTTTCGAGCTGCCCGACCGAATATTCTGTTTCCCATCCGGCGAACCATTTCCCGGCGGCTATTAGAACATGCTTGACGAATGTGTAGTAATGATAACGCTGGGGCACATCGACCAGCAGGTATCCGCCGGGCCTCAGAACCCTTAGGTTCTCACGTATGATACCTTCAGGATCACGGAAATGCTCGAGAAGTCCCTGGTGGAATACTATATCGAACGATCGATCGGCGAACGGCAGTGAAAAGGCGTCCCCGCAGCAGGCAGCCACAGGATCTCCGGCGCCAAGCTGTGACTTAACCATACCCAAGCTCGCCCGGCTGTAGTCGAGGGATACCGTGAAAGCCCCGTGCCTGGCCATTACGATTCCATCCCTACCGGTGCCCGCTCCGACTTCGAGGACATTCTTTCCCTCGGGTGAGACTATCTCCATCAGGTGCTCGCTCACCCTCTCCTCGTTCGAGTACACCTGCTCGACACTGCCCGATTTCTCCCAAAATTCGCTCCAATGTTTTCTTTCCGAAGTCCTCGGCGCCATCTATCTTACCTCACACTCCATATAACAGCCTTTCCCCCAGATATAGAGGAAGGCCGGCTTTTCTGAACTCATCCACTTCCGATTCAACATCATATACACACCTGAAAAACTCGATTGTGCCTGTTTTTCTTTCGAAAACGCAGCACGCCGCTCTCGGATCCCCATCCCTGGGCTGCCCCACGCTTCCCGGGTTGATTATATAACGGTCACCGGGATCGAGCTCGACGGATATGCCATCACCGGCAGATATCTCGCCGCCGGCAAGGCCATGGATGGACTGCACATGCGTATGACCGACAAAGCAAACATCGAATTCCGCAGCTCCGAAAACCCATTCGGCATCCGCGCTCGTTCGTATATAAGGCCATCCACCGGAATCGACAGGCGAAGAATGTGCCGCTACGAACGAGCCGTTCTCGACAACCATATCGAACCTGGAGCGAATGACGTTTTCGTAGTTCCCGCGTAGCAGATCCTCTGACCAGCACAGGGCCTCCACTGCAAGTGCATTGAGATTCCGTCTCTCCAGCATGTCGAGCAACGCCATCTCGTGGTTACCCATAACGAGGCGCCCCCCCTCAATTCCTGCGAGTCTGTCCAGACAGAGATCCGGGTGCGGTCCATAGCCGATACAGTCGCCGAGAAAGAGGAATTCACATGGTTTAAATCTCCTGTATATATCCAGGACTGCATCGAGAGCCCTTATGTTGCCGTGGATGTCGGCGCATATGAAAACCTTCAAGCCTTGCGGACCTCCCTGGAAAGGCTGTCCAGAACTCCATTGACAAATCTTCCTGCATCACTCGAGCTGAAACGAGCTGCGATCTCGATAGCTTCGTTGATGATCACCTTCGTCGGCGTCTCCGGACATTCTATCAATTCCTCCAGCGCTATCCGTAGTATGTTCTTGTCTACGATGGACAGACGGTCGAGCTCCCAATTCTCCAGAAGCTTGGATATACGACCGTCCAACACGTCCAGGTTTCGCACGACCCCCTCGACAAGGCGCCTGGCGTATTCCACAGATTCGGAGGATGACCTCCTCCTTTCTGTGGTATCAGCCAATGCCTCCTCCCACCCCGTATCGGTTACCTCGATCGCATACAGCGCCTGTAATGCTATTTCCCTTGCCTTCCTTCTCTTGCTCATACAACCGGTTCCCCGTCAGTTACCCGATGTCACGTCTAAGGTTGACCATCTCCAGCGCCGAAAGTGCCGCCTGCCATCCTTTATTGCCCGCCTTGCTGCCGGCACGCTCGAGAGCCTGCTCCTGCGTCTCGGCGGTAATGACACCGAAGGTCACCGGTTTGCCGTTTTCCATGGCGACACGGGACACATCCTTTACGACCTGACCGGCGAGTACCTCGAAATGAGATGTCTCCCCCCTTATCAGGGCACCTATACAAATGACGGCGTCGACATCCGTATCGGCCGCCCATCGCGCCGCCTGCGGTATCTCGAAGGTGCCGGGAACACGGTAAACACGGATATCGTCCTCCGAAGTGCCATGGCGGATAAGACAATCCATGGCCCCGCTGAGCAGGTGCCCCGTCACCAGCTCGTTGAATCTGCTGACCACAACTGCGAATTTCCTCTGCGTTCCTATCAACTGTCCGGCTTTCTCAATCACCATCGCATACTCCTTTCTCGGAACAACCGCCGGCATTCACTATCGTCTTTTCAGAATCGAGCCCTCTGAATATATGTCCCAGTTTATCCCTCTTTGCGGACAGGTACTTGATGTTCTTCTTATTCGGAGAGACTTCGATGGGAATGCGCTCAACAACCTCGAGGCCATATGCCTTTAATCCTATTAGTTTCTTTGGATTGTTGGTAAGCAGTCTTATCTTGTGCAATCCCAGGTCGGCGAGAATCTGAGCTCCCACACCGTAATCCCGCAGGTCCGGTGGAAATCCGAGCTCTACATTTGCCTCGACAGTGTCCCTTCCAGAATCCTGCAGCGCGTAAGCCCGGATCTTATTCGCCAGCCCTATGCCCCGCCCCTCCTGTTGTATGTAGAGGAACACGCCGTTTCCCTCCCTCTCTATCATATCGAGGGCCACCTGAAGCTGTTCCCCGCAGTCGCAACGCAGAGATCCGAATACGTCCCCTGTCAGGCACTGCGAGTGCACACGGACGAGGGCGCTCTCCTGTTTCCACGGCTCCCCCTTCAAAAGCGCTACGCTGACCGAGCCGTCCAGCATCCCCTCGAACGCCACCAGCTTGAACTCCCCCCATTTCGTCGGGAGATGTGTCTCCGCGACACGTTTTATATGCTTTTCGTTCCGGTACCTGTAAGCCATAAGGTCGCATATCGTTATCACCTTCAGGCCGAACTTCTCCGCCATTTCGAACAACTCCGGTGTACGGGCCATCGATCCGTCTCCTGCCATGATCTCGCATAGTACGCCTGCCGGCTCGAGTCCCGCGAGTTTCGCGAGATCAACGGCCGCCTCGGTGTGCCCGGCACGGCGCAGTACACCCCCCTTGGCCGCCCTTATAGGGAAGATATGCCCCGGACGGGCAAGGTCATCGGGGACGGTCTCCTGATCGATCAGGGCTTTGACCGTCACAGCCCTGTCGTATGCAGATATCCCGGTTGTAGTCCCCTTGACAGCGTCAACCGACACCGTGAATGACGTTCCCATTTTGGCCGTGTTCTCCTGAACCATCATGCTCAGTTTCAGCTCATCAAGACGTTCCCCCTCCAGCGCCACGCATATCAATCCCCGCGCATGGCTGGCAATGAAATTTATATCCTCCGGTTTTACCTTCTCCGCGGCCATTATGATATCCCCCTCGTTCTCCCTGTCCTCATCATCCACGACTATGACCATACCGCCCTTTCGGATATCCTCGATGGCCTCCTCAATGCTACTGTAGAGCTCCAATTCACCTCACCTCTTCTCGATACTTTGCATGCCCGCCGAAGAAGCTTCCCCGAGGCTCGTCCCCTGGGGCTTCCACCGATACCGTCCCGTTATTCAATCCATCACGATAGGGTATACGCAATCATCGATCGGTCTTGCCGCTGACAATTCTTTCCACGTATTTAGCCAGTATATCAACCTCTATGTTCAATTTTCTTCCGATTCGCGCTTCCCTCAGGTTCGTTCTTTCCCACGTGTGAGGGATTATGAACACATCGAACCTTCCGGCTTCCGGATTAGGTCCGACCGTCAAGCTGACCCCGTCGACAGCCACCGAGCCCTTGGGAACAATATAGCCGAATATCCCGGGCGGCACCCTTATGCCGATTCTGATAGGGTTTCTCGAAACGGATGCAACGACGCCAAGCCCGTCGATATGACCGTTCACGATATGACCCCCTATACGGCCGTCCGGTCTCAACGCCCTTTCGAGATTCACCAGCGCACCGGGAGCCAGAAGCCCGAGGTTCGTCACACGCATGGTCTCAGGCAGGACATCGCATGAGAAACAATCCCTGGTCACAGTCCTTACGGTCTGGCAAACGCCGTTGACCGCAACGCTTTCACCCTCCATGAGATCTTCCATGTCCGTCCTGACATGCAGGACACCCCCACTGCCCCTTCGTTCCAGGAGTTTCACCCTCCCCGTTTCCTCAACCAGTCCAGTGAACAATCGATTTCTCCTTCGTGACGGTCTCCCGGTACCTCGCCATCCCGCCGTGGTCATATATAACAAGCAGGTCCCTGTCGATGGTCTCCATGTGCACGGGTGACAGGTCCCGCCCACTCAGCCAGCGTGGTGGCAGACCGTGCTGGTACCACGACACACCATCCGAGCCGGAGACCAGCGGCACATAAATAAGAACCAGCCGTTCGAAAAGCCCCCTGCTCAGCACCGATGTGGATATCTGCCCACCTCCCTCTATGAGCAGAGATGTGATACCCCTCTTGCTGATATCATCAATGCACAGCGAAAGATCGACCCTTCCTTCCCTGCCGGGAATCGCGACGACTTCAGCACCGGCCCCCTCCAGCAGCTTCCGCCTGTCTGAATCGGATTCGGGCAGGCCGTATACTATCACCCTCTCACCCCTCATAAGCCACGGATGATCGCTCGGGAACCTCAGCTTTGAATCAAATACAATCCTTAAAGGCGAGGGAGCATCGCTGCTATAGAAGCGCCTGTCCAGCTTGGGACGGTCCTTCTCGAATGTGCCTATCCCGATCGCTATGGCTTCCGTCCATGCCCTGAGCCTGTGAACATACCTCCTCGCCTTTATTCCCGTTAGCCACTTCCTGCCGGAAACAGTGAGGCGGCCGTCGAGAGTCGAAGCCAGCTTGAGCACAACGAAGGTCCTGCCCGTAAGCTTCTTATGAACGTAGGGCAGGTTCAGTTCAAGCGCTTCCCCGGCGCATACACCGGATTTAACCTTGATGCCGCTCGCCTTGAGCTTGCGTGCTCCCTTTCCCCTGACTCGGTCGTCCGGATCGAAAATGCTGAACACGACCTTGGATATCCCCGCTTCTATTATCGCATCTGTGCATGGAGGAGTCATGCCGTAATGGCAACACGGCTCGAGGTTAAGGTACATCGTGCTTCCGGAAGCCTTACTTCCCGCCTGTGAGATAGCCTCGATCTCCGCATGAGGCATTCCCCGGCCCTTGTGGTATCCCTCTCCCACTATCCTGTCATGAGAAACAACAACCGCCCCGACGAGAGGATTGGGAAAAATCGCGATATCCGGACACGCGGCGAGCTCGAGGGCCCTTCTTATATATCTTTCATCGCTCGAGATATCATCCTTCGCACGCCGGCAGAAGGTGCCGGTCTCAATCGAATATCAATCCCCCGGGAATTCACTCTGATGCGAGCAGCACCGATACCCCAATTCCGGGCATCGGAAGATTGGTATAGTTCAACCTTCTCCCATCCAGACTTTCACTGTCGGTTCCGGGATTTCACCGGATCGGTGGACCTTCCGGCCCATTCGCGGACTATCACCGCCGGTGGGGATTTCCACCCCGCCCCGAAGGCCTTTACGATGGACGGCCGTTTCACAACCATCCACCGCTTATATTGTATATATTCAATATGGTATCTGTCAAGAATGATGTAAGGAATCGTGGTAATTTCAGTATCAACAACACATCCGCGTAGAGGAGCGTCAGAGAATCTTGAAGCGGCCCACAAGCTGCTGTAGGCTCTCCGCCATCTGGTCGAGTTCTTGAGCTTCCTTCATTGTTTCCTCGACCGTGTTGGTCATGCTCTCTGTCACCGTCAGATGCTCGCTGGCCGCATCGGCTATCTGCTGTATCATATCACTCGTTCCGGTAACAAGCTCCCTTATACCGCTCAACGCCGATCCCGCCTCGTTGGCCAGAGAAGTCCCCTGCTTGACCTCTTCCACGTTCACCATCATCGACGTCATCGTTTTCCTCGCGTCCTCCTGGATCGTCGTGATCTTGGAGGATATCTCCTTGGTAGCCTTTACCGTTCTTTCGGCGAGCTTTCTTATCTCATCCGCCACAACCGAGAAACCCTTACCCTGTTCGCCCGCCCTGGCCGCCTCTATCGCCGCGTTGAGGGCCAGAAGGTTCGTCTGGTCGGCGATTTCGTCAATGACCTTGATTATCACATCGATCTCCTCGGAGCTTCTCCCGAGCTCCTTCATCTTGTTCGCCGATTCCTCTATATTTACCGAGATGCTGTTCATTACATCCACGGTCTTCCTCACGACATCCCCTCCACCGACCGCCGAATCCGTGGCCTGCTTGGAGCGGTTTGCCGCTTCTATCGAGTTCTGCGTGATCTGCCTCGTGTTCACGCTGATCTCCTCGGTCGTCGTAGTAACGTGCTGTGATGTGCTGGACAGGCGGGAAGAGGATTCCGCCACCTTCCGGCTGGACTCGATGACCTGCTGCAGGGCCAGGCTCATATCATTCGCCATTATATTGATCGAGCTCGTAAGCTCCCCTACCTCGTCCTCGGAAGTTACTTCCATCCTGGCGGTAAAATCACCCTGTGCCAGCATCTGTGCGAAATCACGGAGCCTATATATCGTCTTTATCCACTGATTGCTTGTGAAGTAGAACATGAGCGCGAGCACTAGGCCCACCACACCCATCGTTATATTGACCATTATGACGTTTTCCTTCGACACCGCGTTCACGTGGCGGAACGACGCCTCTAGGGCGACTATCCCGAGTATCTTCTTGCCCATCGCCACCTTGTTGTATATGCGGAATCCATCCTTGATCTGTACTATCTCCACTTCCTGGATATCATCGATCGACTCGATGGGAACGGCCTCCTCCGATTCGGAACGCGTGAATGTGGCGAACACCTCGCTGTTCGAGTCGTAGATGGTGACCGCATTGAGCTCCTGCATCTCCTTCAGTGACTGGAGGCTTTCCATGGCCGCGGCGTAATCGTTGAATTCCAGGCTCGCCGATATATTGAACGATATTATCCTGACAATATCGGACATCTTCACCCGGAGCTCGTTTATCAGAAGATTCCTGTAGTAAGATTTATTGATCATCCCGATGAACACAGTCACCAGAATGATCACGAACACCGTAGAAAAGAATATCCTCGTTCTTATGGATCGGAATTTAATAAACATAATGACGACAACCTCGATCAAAAGGTTAACATGCCCTTTGAATGGTTATCGTCCGGATAGGAAAAAAGATTAGAAAAAAATGGATGCTATTCCGAGCCGATCAGGGCTGAAACAAAAATGCGGTGATCGAACGGTTCCAGGTCCTCCAGGCCTTCCCCGAAGCCGACATACAAAACCGGTATGCCGAGCTTATTCTGAATGGGGACGACGGCTCCTCCCTTAGCCGTGCTGTCGAGTTTTGACAGTACCAGGCCTGTCACCGGCAGGGCCTCGACGAAGGCCTCAGCCTGCTTCAAGCTGTTCTGCCCTAGGTTAGCATCAATAACGAGCCACGATTCCAGCGCTATTCCCTCAGCTTTCGAAGCAAGCACGCGGAATATCTTCTTCAGCTCTTCCATGAGGTTCCGCTTGGTATGAAGGCGTCCGGCCGTATCGACTATCACTATATCTATATCCTTGGAAAGGGCGGACTGTACGGCATCGTATGCTACTGCCGCGGGATCCGATCCCATCCTCTGACGAACGACGGGCACGCCTGCTCGTTCCGCCCACAGCTCCAATTGCTCTATCGCCGCCGCCCTGAATGTGTCGCAGGCAGCGAGCAGCACCGATTTCCCATCGTTCTTGAACATGTGAGCCAGTTTGCCTATCGTTGACGTCTTGCCTACACCGTTAACGCCTGTTATGACTATCACACGGGGTCTTCCCTCAGGGAGGGCGGGCCGTGCTATCGCGTCGAAGTAAGCCAAGAGCTCCTCTTCTACGGCTCTCAGATAACAATCGGCACTACTCCCCCCGTTCAAGCCTCCGCTGCGCAACCGTTCCAGGATGCGCCCGGTCGCTTCCGTGCCCAGATCGGCGGAGTACAGCAGCGCCTCGATCTCGTCGGCGGTCGCATCATCGATAACACTGGATGAAAAAAGGGCTCTTAATGGGCCCGACAGGCGCTCTTTGCTTTTCTTCAAGCCCTTGATAAATCCAAGCATCTACCGTTCGCCTTTTCAGTTTGGGGAAACAGAATGTTCGACGAGGACCTCTGCAGGTGTCTCCTTGACGCCGATAACCTCCTCGATACTCTCGAGGTTTACGGAAACGAGGCTTGAAACACCCTTCTCTTCCATGGTGACTCCATAAAGCATTGAAGCAGCTTCCATTGTGTGTTTGTTGTGGGTGATGATTATGAATTGCGTGTCGTCCTGGAATTCTCGAAGCATGCGGACGAAACGCTGAATATTGGCGTCGTCCAGCGGCGCGTCGACTTCGTCGAAAATACAGAAGGGACTGGGCTTGGCCCTGTAGAGGGCGAAGAGGAGGGCCAGCGACGTCAGCGCGCGCTCCCCGCCCGATAGCAGAGAGATATCCTGAAACCTCTTTCCCTTCGGCCTGGCCTTAATGATGATATCGGCTTCGAGGGGATCGCTGTCTTCACTGAGCATGAGGTCGGCTTCGCCACCCTCGAATAGAACCTTGAATGTCTCGTGGAAGTGTTTACGGACCGTGCCGAATACATCAGTGAAGCACTTTCTCGCAATCCTGTTTATCTTTCTGATCGCCTCGTTGAGCTCATCCTTGGCCTTGACAAGATCGTCCCTCTGCGATGAGAGAAAATCCAACCTTTCTTTCTTCTCATTGTATTCCTCGACGGCGGCGAGGTTGACCGGTCCGAGACTTTCGAGCTTCTTCTTTTCCCTGTCGAGGGCCTCCGGGGTCACTCCGTTTTCATCCTCGGTCACCGGAATCTGCTCCCCTGAGAGATAACAGCCCAGGTCCTCATGGAAGACATCCATCCCCTTATCCACTAGATCCTTGATCCTAGTCTCTATCGAGGACAAGCCGATACGTATCTCGTTCTCTCTGGAGAAGATGCTTTCCCTCTCCACCTGTCTCCGTTTGAGCTCCTTTTCGATTTCTGTTACGGTGTTCCTCTTCTCCTCTATCGAGCCGGACAGCTCGTCGATTTCCTGCTGAACCGTTCTTTCGCCCTCTAGCCATTCCGTCGTCCTGCTTCTCTCTTCCTCTATGATTTTCTCAATGCCGGCCGCCTCCTCACCCGACGATGATATCTCTATCTCCCTCTGTTCTATAATTTCACGGAACTGCCTCTCCATCTCCTGGAGACCGCGTTTCTCTTCCCTCTTCCTCTCCATGGATCCTTGGAGGGATACGAGCTGAACCTTTTTCTCGGCCAGGGCGGATTGCAGCTCTTTTCTCCTACTCTGGAGCAAGGCCAGTTCCGATTCAAGCTCCGAGAGCCTTGAGGCACCTTCTCCATCCTCTTTCATCTGTAGGGTCAGTCTCGCCTCTTCGAGCTTGGATAACGTCTCCATACGTGAAGTCTCCAGTTCCTCCAGGGATTTCAGAAGCAGTATGCGCTTCTCGCTCTTCATCACATGGTCCCTCTCCACTTCACGCAGTTCTTCGCCCTTTTCGACGGCCTCCGACCTGAGATCCACCAGGGATGCCTCCATCTCCCGAATCCTCGATTTAAATGTTTCCCTTTTCTCTCTCTCGCTCGTACATTCCATCTCGAGCGCTGATGTCCTCTCCTCAAGACGAGACATGCTCTTCTTCATTTTCGCTATCTCCTCGGACCTGCCCAGCAACGATATCTCTTCGGTCGAGGAGCCGGAATAGTAGATCCCCTTGCCGCTGCAGAAGTACATTCCGGAGAGAGTAACGGCGTCGTATCCCTCAAACCTTTCCTTCGACATGAACTTCAGAGCATGGTCCGCATTCTCGAAGACATACGTCCTTCCCAAGAGGCTGCCGGCAAGGGATTCGCTCGCCCCTCTGACCTCTACCAGCGAGCTTAGAGGCCCTATCAATCCATCAGCCCCCGAGACCTCCCCGGGTGCTTCGATACCGCCGCCGTCTTCAGGGAACAAACGTATCCTACCGAGCCCCTTCTCCGAAATCTCGGCCATAAGATCCATCGCGCTGGAAAAGGTATCCACAACCACCCCATCGAGAATCCCGCCGAGGACGGCCTCGAGCGCTGGTCTGTACTTATCCTCCACCTTGAACAATTCCGCAATCGGCCCCCTCACACGATCATCGTTTTTCTCCAGTACGTACCGCGCTCCACCCGAGAATCCCTCGAAGTTCTCTTGCATCCTGACAACGAGATCGTGCCTGCTGTTCAGACGTGCGAGGTCCGCCCTGCGCTCGGAAAATGATTTCTCGAGTTCGAACACACGTTTCTCGACATCACGAAGCCTGTCCGCGACGTCCTCCCGCTCACTTTCCGTATCGGCAAGCCTGGCACGTACGGCTTCCATCTCGGATTCCTTTTTCTTCCTCTCCGACATCAGAGCCGCATTCTCGACTTCCAGTGCAATCACCCTTTCCCTTATTTCCGATGCCCTGGTCTCGAGATTCTCGAGGATACTTTCATAGTGTTCAAGACTGCTCTTTATCCTGACCTGATCCTGAATAAAATCGAGTCTGGTCTGTTTGTGCTCCATGAGTCTCGGTTTTATAACCTCGATATTATCGGAAACGCCTTGACACTCCTCCTCAATCGTGCGGATGGAGTGCTCCTCCCGGCTGGTCGAGTCCATAATTCCTGCCATCTCCGAATCGACCCCGTCCATCCTTTCAGCAATACCGGCTAACCTGTTCTTGGCCTCAGCAATCTCCTGACCCGCCCTTTCGGCGTTTCTGATCGCTTCACCACGCCGTTCGGTCAATTGAATGACCTTTTCCTCGCACACCTGTATCCTGCGCCTGATCTCGTAACGGCGGTTCTGTTTCTCGGTGCTTCCATTCTCCATATCGAGCAGCACCAGTTTTTCGCTTTCAACGAGCCTCTCCATCTCTTCAAGAGATGCGCCTCCCTCCTCGGAAAGCTCCTTTACGCCCGCCAGCTCCGATTCCACCCTCCGCTTCTCGCCGAGCAGCTCCGCCAGCGTCTTTCTGATCAGAACGAGCTCCCAGTGCTTGATCTTCTCCCTGATCGTTTTGAAACGTTTCGCCTTTCCTACTTGATACCGCAGCGATCTGACCTGCTTGCCCAGTTCCTCGATTATATCCTCGAGGCGCACAAGGTCTGATTCGGTGAGCTTGAGTTTCCTCTTGGCCTCTTCCCGCCTCATACGGTACTTAACTATACCCGCCACCTCCTCGAACATCTGCCTGCGATCACCATGAGCATCGTTGAGAACGTAATCCATCATTTCCTGCTCGATTACAGCATAGGAGTGGCTTCCCGTGCCGGTATCCGCGAAAAATTCCTTTATGTCCTTGAGCCGGCAGGGGGTCTTGTTCAAGAAATACTCGCTTATACCGGAGCGGTATACCTTTCTCGTTATGGTGACTTCGGAGTAGTCTATCGGGAATAATCCTCTTTCGTTGTTCAGGGTCAGATTGACGATCGCACATCCCTTCGGCTTATGAAGCTGCGTGCCGTTGAAGATTACGTTCTCCATTTTGGTGCTGCGGAGCTGCCGTGAACTTTGCTCGCCCAGAACCCATCTCACTGCATCCACTATGTTGGTCTTACCGCACCCATTTGGACCCAGGATCGCCGTGATACCCTCGTTGAACCGCAGTGTTACAGGCGACATGAAGGACTTGAATCCGACCATCTCTAATTTGTTCAGGCTCACAAGGACCAACCTCCTCGTGAAGTTCGTTTAAGCTCGTCTATTTCAGTTTGATAACCCTGGCGTAACTGGCCTTCTCGTTTGTTACAAGTTCCATGCGAATCGCGACGGCTTCCTCCCTGGTCGCGAAATCCCCGATGATTATCCTGAACCACCTCTCTCCTTTGACCGTGACCTCCACGACCCTCGCCTCGAATCCCTTACGCTCGTAGTATTCCATCTGCCTTCCGGCTCTTTCGATTTGCTTGAAGGAAGCCACATGAACTGCATAGTACGTTCCATCACCCTGTTGCTGCGTCGCCGTGGTCTCGGTGGATGAGCTATCGGCCGCTTCGGAAACCGCTTCCGGAGTGACAGCGGCCGGTTCCTTCCGGATAGAGGAAGCAGCCTCCTGCAGATCCCCATCCTCGACATCCTTCACGACGGCAGAGGATTCGGCCGCGACCGGCGTCCTGATGCCATCATCTGCGTCCCTGGCCTTCAATTCCTTTTGAACCAGCTCTGCTTTCTTGCTGGAATCCTCCTTGTTCCGGATCGACCTGTTTATTATAAACCACCAACTGATGAATCCGACCAGAAAGATAACCACCACGATCGTTACAAGCCGGGGAATGTCGACCTTTCTTTTTCCTCTTTCATCCTTCTCATAGATTTCCTCAGTCTTCTCCAGAAAGACGGGCTCCGTGGATTCCTCCTGCAACGGGATTCCCTCCTCCACTGCGACCGCTTCACCCTCGATTCCCTCTTCCATCGGGATCTTTTCGATTGGTGCGGCTTCAGCCGTCTCTCTCTCACCGCAGAAACAGATAAGATCCACGACCGGGGCACCGGAGCCGATCTCCTTCAGGATCTTCTGCAACTGCCCCTCTTCCATTTCCTCGATTCGGCAGCATAGGATCACGCCATCGACGAAGGCGGATAGGGGATTCAATCCTCCATCTTCCTTGTACAGTGTCGAGCAGTATATAACGACGTCGCTCCTTTTCCGCAGAAATTCGTTGACCTTCCCAAATTCTTTCTGCGCAAACGGAATCGTCCTGGATACGGGGAAAGATCCGGGACCGGTCACGCTCACCCCGTCTATTCCCAGGGAACGCGAAATGGATTTCAGCGAGCTCCCGTACAGCAGTAGATCGAGGAAACCCTGCTCCTCTATATTCTCCACAACGCCGCTTAATCCAGGATTGAGAAAATCGCAATCCACGATCAGAACAGTTTTGCCATGCTTAGCGAGCAGATGGGCTATCTGAAGGACTGCGAAATCCCGAGATACACGCTCTTCGGTAACAGAAAGAGCAATAAGCGATAATCCGGTCTCCTCCTTGACCCTCTTCTCGATGTGAATCTCGACGTCCTTGAAGCGGTCGAGTTCGCGGGCCGAGGAATAATCGCCCGATTCCATGAAGGCACTCATCGTTTCACCACTCAGGGATATCGAGAATCCGCCCTTCACGGAATCGTATGACCCTTCCCTATTTCGTTCTTTGTCCTCCATATTTATCACTCCCCAACGATTGTACTCCTTATGCTTTCTTCCAGCCTTTCCCTGAGAACGGTCTCTTCTTCCTCCAGGACGGTCCTCAAATCCATATACAGCGAATCACCCTTCACGCGCACAAGAACAGCAGGCTCTCCCGTGCGAAGCCGCCTGGATAGTTTCATAGCCTTTCCCGGTGGTAGAGTAATCTCCACGAGAGCCGTCCGCAAGGGATTAATCGGATAGCTCCCCCCACCTATCGACGATTCGCCTTCGACGATTCCGGCACCGACTCCACTGTCATCCGCAATCTCAATCACCCCGAGCAAGCGCTCCGCCCTAGCGCGTATCGTATCCACATCCATGGTGATCATGTTCAACGCCGGAAGATGATTCAGTTCTCCACGCCAATACCGCCGGAGCGTCCGCTCCAGACCCGCCAGGGTCAGCTTTCCAACACGAAGCACCCTGGATATCTGGTTGTCGCGAATCGTGCCGACAATGTCGGATGAGCCCAGTATTATACCTCCCTGCGGCGCGCCGAGCATCTTATCCGCGCTGAAGGAGAGTAGGTCAACACCGATCTCCAGAATCCTGTCCGCACATTCCTCTCCTCGGGAACCTTCGAATTCGATAGGATGCAAAATCCCGCTGCCCTGATCGTACATAACGGGAACACCCTTCCTGCGTCCGAGATCGACCAGGGACTTCAGCATGACTTCATTCGTAAAACCCATTATATGGTAATTACTCGTATTAACCTTCAGTATCAGGGAGGCGCCTTCGTCGACGGCGCGTTCGTAATCCGAGAGATGAGTTCTATTCGTGGTTCCAACCTCTATGACCCTTCCGGCCGCACGTCCGAGTATCTCAGGAAGACGGAAACTGCCTCCTATCTCCACCAGCTCTCCACGGGAAACCGCCACAGCACCATCACCCGCGATTGTCTGAACCGCTAAGAACACAGCCGCCGCATTGTTGTTCACGACGAGAGCATCTTCTGCACCTGTCAGCAGGGTCAGAAGCCTCCGGATCCTTCTATCCCTCTTCACCCTTTCACCGGAATATAGATCCATCTCCAGATCTACATAACCGGATGCCGCCTTTTGAATACCCAAACACACGTCCTCACCCATGATCGACCGGCCGAGGTTGGTATGCAGCACTACTCCAGTAGCGTTGATCACGCTCCGCTGCATCTGCCCATCGATCTCTTCAAGCTTGGCGGCGGTATCCGATGCGATCATCTCGGTCGTTTCCTCTTTTCCATATTCCTCTATCTTATTTTCTATTAAGCGCTTGCGGAACTCGTCAATCACTTCGCGGACTATCCTCGTAACACCATTCCTTGACAGGGGATTCACGTGACGCGACACTCGCTCATCCTCTATGATCTTCTCGACCGAAGGCAGATTTCTGAGATCGGCTTTGCTATTCATTCCACTTTCCGGTTGATGGCCCTAAATTCGACCTTTTCTACCATATATGGTAGATAACGTCAACAGTTTTCACAACATATAGTCGATTTAGCGAAATCACCCGTGATGCTGCCGTTGAGTGTGATATAAATTGCATCTTGATGAGGCGGTCGGCATCTGGTAAAGAAGATAATAGCCGCACCACCGATCAAGGAGGCTCGAATGAATAGACTTGGATTATTCGCTTTTTCCGCGGCGTTTCTTTCGCTGCTCATGGCCGGGTGCGCGGCGGATCATTCGGCGTACGAAAAGGTTTACGCGAGTCTCCTCGAAGAACCCTCTGCATTGGACCAGCGGGTGCTGGCCGGGAAAAAGATCGTTCTGGATCCAGGGCACGGCGGATACTTCGATGGAGCAACGGGTCCGGACAGCTTACGCGAGGCGGATGTCAACCTCGGTGTCGCCCTCTACCTGTGGGGATTGCTGAAGGATGCGGGTGCCGACGTTCATATGACAAGGACGACGGACAAGGATTTCTTACCCGAACCTTCATTCGAGCTGAGAGACGATCTGGAAAACAGGGTAAGGATATCGAACGAGCTCGAACCCGATGTTTTCATATCGATACATCACAACTCCTCATTTCCAACAAACCGGGACAGGAACGGTATCGAGATATACTATAAGAGCGACGATCATGGTCCATCCCTTGTGCTGTCGCAGGATGTCCACCTGCATCTCTCCCGTAACCTCGGAATCGACAAGACAGAGATAAAGCCCGGTAACTACTACGTGCTTAGAAACTCCACCGCACGGGCCTCCATACTGGGCGAGGCAAGCTACCTGTCCAATCCCTTCGTCGAAGAAAAATTGAAGCTCTCGAACAAGCAGAGACTCGAGGCGGAGGCCTATTTCATGGGACTCGTTTCGTACTTCTCGAGAGGCATCCCTTCATTGGAAAGGATATCCCCGCCTTCCGACACCATAAGCGCACCCACCGGGATCACATTCGTAGTTACGCAGGGCGGCGATGTGCCTGTGGATCCGGCCTCCGCGAGAATCACGATAGGCGGCAAATGCAGCATTCCATTCTACGATCCCGTAGCGCGCACCCTTGAGTATGTCATGCCGACGGCATTGCCAAACGGCGCTTACAGCGTATCCTGTATGGTCAGGAGCACGGGTGGAGGGATAGCGACCAGCAAGCTGTTCACCCTTTTATTGAGCAGACCGGCGGCCCACATCCTTCCGTTACAAGTGGTATTGGAGCCCGGGAGCGGGATCACGCTATCGGTGAAGGTACTCGACGCTCTTGGCATGCCCATTGCGGACGGCACGGCAGCGCGGGCGCGCTTCGTAGAGTCGGATCGGGTGTTCAATGGAACAAGCATGGAAGGGACCGTATCATTCGATATCGAGGGCGACTCTATCAGCAGCGGATTCATCGTCGAGCTCGAGGAAAAATGCGACACGTTGCTATTCGATCCCACCATCAAAATGGATTTGTCACCCATGCTCGTGCTGGACGCAGTTACGAAACAACCTGTGCCATTCCCCTCTGTATCCTCGGACGGCAACGTAATACTGAGGGGAGACTCCAAGGGGCGGTTGCTTATCGCTGATGAAAAAACAGGATCCACCCTTATCATACACTCCCGTGGATACAGGCCCCTGCTGATACCATCGGGTGAAGAGACTACGCGGGACGGGGGCTGCACGGTCCATCTCCATCCGATATACGACGGTATCCTCAGGGGTAGGAGGATCGCGTTGGATCCGGCCGGGGGAGGAGCGGATCATGGAGGAAGCGGTAAAGAGAAACTCAGAGGCGAATGGATCAACCTGTCGTCCGCTAGAGCGCTCGCCGGCATCCTCAAGGCCGCCGGGGCTCTAGTCTCGATAACCCGCTCGGGTGAGGAAACGATCTCACTTCAGGAAAGGGTCTACAAGGTCAACCGATTCCGGCCCGATCTCGCACTGCGGATAGATCATGGAACGGACTGTGTGGACAGGGCACCTGAATGCGCGGTACTACACTATCCCGGCAGCAGCAAAGGTAAGGACCTCGCACGGCACCTAGCCGACCGGCTGGCGTCGGTCCCGCCCTGCGAACATCTCGGGACAGAGGCTTCCAGTGGGCTGTTCCTTCAGCAAACGAGTTGTCCGGCCTGTGAAATTCACTTTGCCGATATAGGCAAGAGTACAAACGAGCTGCTGTACTCCAAATCAAGCTACATACAACTCGAAGCGGAGAGTATGGCGGCCGCAATGCTGGGATACTTAGATCCTGCAGGTAACGATGCGAAGATCCAGAGAATTCGCATTCTATCGGGTGATAAGCCTATGGAGGGAGCCGCCGTATGCATGGACCATGTTCTGACAAAGACTTCGGACAAAGAAGGCCTAGTGAGCTTTCACTGCGTGTTTCCCGGGAAACATTTGGTCAGCGTTGAGCTTCGCGGAGGAAAATCAAGTTTAACAACAATAGACATCGTACCCGGTACAACGGATACAATGGAAATCCTGCTGGACTGACGCTCGGGGGTAATTCAGGCCGACATATCAAGATCTGTTCTTGACACCCCCAATCCCACGTCAACATACTATAAATAGGGAAAAAGGGTTGAGCAATGGGCAAGATCAGCGAGCACGACCGGAGAAGGACCAGAAAGCTTATTGCTATATTCCCAATCAGTATCGCCCTCCTCCTTCTGCTGCTGCTGATAACCGAACGATCGAGGATAATAGAGAACAAGTTCAACGTAGGATACGATGGGCCGTTCAAACCCAATCCGGTAATCACGATAATAAGCGAAGAGGGAATCAAGAGCGAGACCGCGAGAAGGGAGCTGCACAAGGAACGATCCGTCGTGCAGATCCCGAAATACGAAATGGAAGAAGAGACGCGAGACGACGGCGACCCGTCCCACGTACCGCAACTGGAAGAAATAGTAGAACCTTTGGAATTCGACCTCGACGGAGAGAACATCTACCGCTCCTACCCTTCGCACGCGGATGTTCCGTACAGCGAGAACTATAAAATCATTAATATGGTCGAGCCGGGTTATCCGCCTGACGCCCTCGAAATGGGATTGGAGGGCAGTGTTGTCGTGGAGGTCTACGTCAATGAAGAGGGCAGGGTGGCCGAGGCCTGGGTAAGGAGCTCTTACGGACACAAGAGCTTCGAGGATTCATCACTTGTGGCGATCCGACGGTTTGTTTTCAAACCATCCGTCAGGGACGAAGATCCTATCCCCTTCTGGATCAGCTTCCTCGTAAACTTCAAACAATCGCAATGAACGGTCCAGGGAGTGAGCTGCGGCTGTCCGTGTGTGATATGGGGCGGCGATACGGCCTTTGCCTTGTGGATGGTTCTAGGTTTATCAAGCGATGTGAATCAAGGATTCGTATTGAGAACGGTGAATACTTCCAGGCGCTCCCCTCTGACCGTATGGAAGGGAATCCCCCTGTTTTCCACTAGTTCTAGGAAAGGATGGCGCCGGTCGTGCAGCAGCCTGGAAAGCTCCGCTCTAAGTCGGTCTCCCGACGGGCCACCGCCGTTCATCGCCTCGATGATCGTACGCACTCCCTTATAGCCGCTTATCAGAAAGGGATTGATATCGCCGACCTGCTCGCCGACCAGAGCGGCGGCCGACAGGTAAAGTTCCTCGTCTATCTTCATGCTTTCATCCACGGGGAATATTGCACCCTCCATATCTCTGCCGACCATTCTCAGCAGCCGCTTAGAATTCCATGTGCTGAATCCGAGAAGCTGCACACCGAATTCGTAATAGGATATCTGAGGAAGAATAAGAACGAGATCCTCGGTATCCGAAGCTATCAATAAGGCTTCCGGGGCGGCCTCTCTGATCTTCTCGATATGATCTTTGAAATCCGTACTGCCTTCGGGATAATAATCCACTACGCAGAGCTCGCCGCCGTAATTATCGACTTCGGATCTGAAGAGCTGCTCTATTCTCCGCGACCTGGTGCCCTCGACTGAAAGGAATCCCACCCTTCTCATACCCAACACCCGGCAGGCGACATCGGCCGTTGCCAGTATCTCCGTTTCTATATCCATGACAGTCTGGAATACCCAGTCGCCTATCTCGTAGATCCCCTCGTTAGTCGCCACGGGTGATAGTAGAACCGTTTCCTCGTACTCTGCAACCTGTGCGGCTGCAATCGTTGGTGTGCTGAGAACTCCGCCTACGATTGCTCCAACATTCTCCTCGGCTATCAACCTCCTGGCCGCCGAACGAGCAACAAGCGGATTCGCCCCCGTATCTCCCACGACGAGATCGAGACCCTCTATGCCTCGAGCCCTCGCCTCCTTCAACGCGAGTGAAGCTCCCTGCAGAAACGCCTCTCCAAGAGATGAGAAACGACCGCTGAGTGGACACAGTAATCCAATGCGGTAACCGGCCGGCACTCCGTCTTCTTCCATGGTGTAAACCGGCAGGATCACACTCTGCGTCCCGGAAGGCACGGGAAAGCCATCCGTGAAACCCTCCTCCGACATCTTTTCCCATATTTGTCTTGCAGCCGTAGTATCCCCTATATCTTTCGCGTATGCCAGCATACCCTCTAGAATGACATCGACTCCCGGGCCGGAGCCGTATCTGGCACCGAGCACGTTCAGCTGATCGTACGACAGCAATCCGACGATCTCATTCAATCTGCGCGTCGCCCTCTCCCGCTGCACGTTATCGGGATTATCGGAGAGTACGAAGAGGAGTTTATCGGCGGATTCAACGAAGAGCCCCCTTGCCCTGTCGATATCCGACATGAGAACATTCGCCTCTACCCGGGCCGGAGTCTGATTATCTCCCTCGAGAATAGGGAGCAGCATCTCCTCGGCCTCGGATAGAAGGTCCAGTTCCATGTTAGCTCTTCCCGCCAGCAGCCTTACCTCTTCCGAGCCCTCTTCATCCGCGTAGAGTTCCAGGAAAGCTTTACCGGCTTTACGTAGTTCACGGTATTCCCCGGCTGCGGCAAGCAGCCTTATCTCGGCCAGCATATCATCGGCGGTATCGACCTCCGTCGGTTCCAGTGCTTTGTCAGGAGGTGATATGGCGCAGGATGCGAGAATCAGCACCGTGATGAAAGCCGTCTTTCTATTCATGATCTGTTGAGTCCCTGTTAAACTCACCTTTTCCAAGGTAGGACATGGCCAGCACGTGGTACTCCTCCGCGCTTTTACTTATCAGATCCAACGATCCCTCATCAAGCTTCTTTTTTATGCGTCCGGGTACACCCGCGACCAGCGAATTCGATGGAATATCAGTGCCCTCCAGCAGCACGGTCCCGACCGCGACAATGCTGCCTCCACCAATTGTTACGCCATCGAGGATGATCGCACCCATTCCGATCAAGCAGCTGTCCTCTACTGTGCATGAATGAAGAACCGCAGCATGTCCGACCGTGACCCTATCCCCTATCACGAGTTGCGGACCACCGGTCGTTACGTGGCATATACAGCCGTCCTGAATATTTGTAAGAGCGCCTATCCTGATACTCCAGCAATCCCCTCTCAAGACTGCACCATGCCAGATGCTCGAGCCGTCGCCGATTTCAACATCACCTATCACACATGCAGTGGGTGCTATGAAAACATCCCTGCCGACAACGGGCTCAAATCCCTGAAATCCCTCTGTCACATCCCCCCCCTAGAAATCCAGATTACCGAAATCGCCCGGATCGAGCTCCTTCAGCCTTTCCTTTATATCGTCGTCCGCTTCATCCCCCATCTTGAGGTTGCGCTTGTACTTGTTGAACAGTTCGGAGTCCACATATATAGGGGCATCGGAGCGCAGTGCGAGCGCCAGGGAATCGCTGGGGCGTGCATCGACGTAGAAGATCTCCTCGTCCTTTCTTAGAACGATCCTCGCAAAATAAGTATCCTCGTGTATACCCGTTATCTCGATCTTGTCGATCGTAGCCCCCAAAACATCCACGATAATCCTCATCAGGTCGTGGGTCATCGGCCTCTCAAAGGTCTTGCCGGCGAGTATCGTGTAGATGGCGGTCGCTTCGGCAGGACCGATCCATATGGGCAGTGCCTCGCTACCCTCGCGAGACTTGATCAGAACAACCGGATGTTGATTCTCCTTGTCCAGGGCTATCCCCTCGACAAAGACCTCTATCAGCTCCATTTCGCCTCCCTGCCGCTATTTGTTCTCTTGCTCTTCGTCCATCATCTTCTGGAAATTATCGATCGACTCGAATTTCGGATGCGGCTTGTCAATGTTCTCTATGAACCATTCAGCCGATTTTGCTATTTCAGAATCCGGGTAATCCCTCAACAGCTCCTCGAACGTATGCAGGGCGTCGGTTCCCATCTCGAGCTCCTCGGCATACACGAATCCTATCATGAATAACGCCTGCGGCGCATAATCATCTCCGGGATAACGATTTACAAGATCCCTGTACAATTGAACCCTGACATATGGATCGCTCTCTAGCTGGGCCCTCTCCCACATCTGCTCCGGAGTTTTTAGTCTCTCATAGAACCTGTCCCTTTCGTAATTCTCCGGTTTGTACCTCTTCTTGAGTTCATTGATGTGGTCTATATAGGCGCTCTCGGATTTCGATGATCTGATCCTGCTCGAAATACCGTTTCTCGCCTCGGAGAGGGGCTTTATGATGGTCGGATTTCTCTCATTGACCCTGACTATCGAATACCCCTTCTCGAATGGTATGACATCGCTGATAACGCCGGCCTCGAGTTTCTCCACCGCGTCACTCCACATCTTGGATACACCGATGTACTTTATATAAGATCCGGGATTGAAATAACCCAGGTTGCCGTAATCCCAGGCCGTTGTAGTATCCTCCGATTCCTCTTTTGCGAGTTTCGAGAAAACCTCTCCCTCATCCAACCTCTTCTTCAAGGCATCGGCTTTGGCCCTGTCTTTTGTGAATATGTGCTGGGCCTTCATTACAGGACGTCCCTTGAATTCGTCCTGGTTTGCATTGTAGTACTCCTCGATCTCTTCATCGGTCACTTCTATTTCGTTTATGATGTTCTTCTGATAGTACTGGCCGATCATTATACGACGCCTTGAATTTTCAATTATTTCCCTTGCTTCTTCGTCTTGATCGATCTTCGCATCCTTGGCGGCGGCATATAGCAGATACTCCTCTATCATTTTATCGATAAACTTGAGCCGGCCCTCCTCGCCTTTGAATTCACGTAACTGCGATGGCGTGAGCTTCTTCATCTCATCGTCCACCCTCTTGTTAGTGATCTTCACACCCATCACTCTGGCTGCGATACCCTTGTTGATCTGTATGGGTTTCTCCTCCTTTTCGGAACATGAAGAGACGATCATTCCCGAGAAGACCAGCGCCACACAAATCAGGACAATCCTTTTGGACATGTTTACCTCCTGTCTCAATAACGATCAAAGAACCTTGTCTATCCCTTTGCTTCTCATGGATTCAAGAAGTTCACGCACCCTCTGACTCTGACCCCTCTTACATACGAGCACGATCCCATCATCGACGACCACTATCGTATCACTCACTCCGACGGCCGCCGTCAAGCCGTTGCGGTTGTAGAACAGGTTCCCACTGGAATCTATCAGCTCGACATCCCCGTCGGAAACGTTACCGCGCTGATCCACCGGCAGAATATCGAAAAGCGCGTCCCAGGAACCGACGTCATCCCAGCCGAATTCCGCCGGTGCCACGATAACATTGCCTGCCTTCTCCAGTATGCCGTAATCGACCGAAATCTCAGGCATACTCGGATATTCCGACTCGATTGTGCTCTGCTCCTCGCTACCCCCCAGCGATCCCGCTATCCTCGAAAGGGGGCCTATACCCTCATCAAGGAATTTTGCCCAGGCCGAGAGGAACACGGATGGCCTCCACATGAAAATCCCGCTGTTCCAGTAAAATTCGGGATTCGAGCAGTATGTCTCAGCCTTTTCTCTGCCCGGCTTCTCGTGGAATTTCATGACTTGATAAAACTTA
>Ga0180431_10000057_pt1 | contig 140384 bp, 126 predicted proteins | sample SS_ome_11_FD_132459 | JGI IMG/M metagenome (GOLD analysis project Ga0180431, IMG submission 132459) | Hypersaline lake sediment archaeal communities from the Salton Sea, California, USA - SS_1_MS_1 metaG | ecosystem: Environmental > Aquatic > Non-marine Saline and Alkaline > Hypersaline >...
CGATTCGATCGTTGGGACGCCACTTGGTGCGCGTCATCTGGGCGATGCTGCGAGACGGACGAGACTACGAGATCCGGGAGGACCACCACCCCACAGCTTGACAATCCAAGAGGGATGTTCAGATCTAGATTCTTGGGGTTTCGTCTCCTCAGTCCCTTGTCTTGCCTACTCCAACTCGGTAAGCACGACGATTGGGAATCCCACATGGATGTCCTGGCTGCCTTTGGGGTTCGCGGCGATGACGCCGATACCGCCGCGTTGAAACGACGCATCGGAGGCTTCGAGGACGAGTTGCTCATTGACGTAGAAGTCAAACTCGGAGCCGTCGGCGATGACGGTGATCTGATTGCAGTCGGCGCCTTGGCTGACTGCGGTGCATGATGTCAGCGGCACGATGTCGGTCCACGTCCCGCCTTGGCGCTTCCGGAATCGCATCATCCCGTTTCCGGTGATCGTGAACCGGAGGAAGTCGTCGTTGCTGTCGCGATAGAAGAGCACACCGAATTCACTCTCTTCGGGGCCGGCGATCTTGCAGACGCCGACATCGAGGCGGAATACGTCCCCGGTCTCAACGGCCTCGGGATAGCTCGATTGGTAATGATCCTCATTGTGAACCGTGATCTGGAGGGCTCCGTCAGCGACCCACACCCGAGATATGGCGGTATCGACCGTGGCCCATGTGTGCGTGCCGGCGTAGCTCGCAGGGTTTTCAAACGCCTCTTCATAGGTGACGACCGGTTGAGCGTCCGGCTCGCGGGGAAGCCACAGGCATCCGGACAGGCAAAGCAACAGCAGGCCGACGATCAGAGCGGAACGCGTGCGCAATCGTCTCTCCTTCCTACATCCAATCTCGGATGGAGCTGTCAGTGTAGTGGGCAGGATCGGGTTTGCCAATGAGCATGTGTTGGTACGGCACCGAGCTGCCGCAGTGTTCGCACCGGGTTGCCAGCGGTGTTGCTGTCTTGCATCCTTGACCCATCTCGAGATCGAGGAGAGACCGAATGGCGAGGATCGCCCTGACGCGGGAAGTCAGTGAAGCGATCGGGCAATGCGAGCTGACGCACGTCACGCGCATGCCGATCGATGTCGCCCGAGCGCGCCGGCAGCATGCGGCGTACGAGCAGGCGCTACGGGAGCTGGGCTGCCGGGTCGAGCGGGTTCCGGCCGCCCCGGAGAGCCCCGATTCAGTATTCATTGAGGATACGGCCGTTGTGCTCCCCGATTGCGCACTCATTACCCGCCCGGGTGCGTTGTCTCGCCGGGCGGAGACCGCCGCGGTTGCGGAGGCGCTCCAAGCGTATCGCCGTCTGTTCACGATCGAAGCGCCCGGCACGCTGGACGGCGGCGATGTCCTGACGATCGGGCGCACGTTGTATATCGGGCAGACAGCACGATCGAACGAGAGTGGTATCGCGCAGGCGAGGGCGCATCTCTTGCCGCTGGGCTACACGGTGATCGGCGTTCCTGTGCGCGGATGCCTGCACCTCAAGTCGGCCGCTACGCAGGTCGCCGAGCGGACGGTGTTGATCCAGCCGTCGTGGATTGATGGGGATCTGTTCGCGGACTTCGAGCGGATCGAGGTCGATCCGTCCGAGCTGTACGCCGCCAATGCGCTTCGGATCGGTGAGCAGATCATCTACCCGGCGGCGTTCCCGAAGACCGCCCGGCGGCTTGAGACACGTGGAATCCGAATCCGAGCTGTAGACGCGAGCGAGCTGGCGAAGGCCGAGGGCGCGGTCACGTGTTGTAGTCTTGTGTTCGATGTGTGATGCGGTTGATGCGACGACAGTACTGCGCGACCTTAGGGAGCGATCTGACGATGGGCAGATGCGAGATGACGGAGTATCCTCCCTGTATGAGGCGTAGAGCGTTCATTCATCGATTGTGGGTCGGAATCGGGCTTGTGGCGCTCCTCCTGCTTGGCGGATGCGTGCTCCCGGAAGGCTTTCCGATGGCTTCGTTCACGATGTCGCCTTCGCAGGGGGAGAGTCCACTGGTGGTCCGGTTCGACGCGTCGGGGTCGGACGATCCGGATGGTGCGATTGTTCACTATGACTGGCAATTTGGCGATGGGGCCACGGGCACCGGAATCTCACAGGCCCACACGTACGAGGCCGACGAGGAGACAGTGTTCACGGTTCGTCTTACGGTGACCGACAACGACGGGAACGAGGCGAGCGGAACGGAGGATGTGAAGGTCTCTCCAGCAGCGACAGCGCCGGGAGCGGCGAGCCTGGAATTCGTGTGGCCGTTCCACTACAACGCGTCCGGGGACGATGCGGTGAATCTCAACGATGAGTACTTCACCCTACAGAACACCGGTACCGAACCGATCGACCTTGGCGGGTGGACGGTCAGCAACGAGCGGGGCAGGCTGTTCCGCTTTCCCAACGGATACATCCTTGGCGTCGGCGCGGTCGTCTTCGTCCATAGCGGTGCGGGGATCCACACCGACAACATCTTCTACTGGAACGCGGGCGAGCCGGTCTGGAACGATGACAGCGACATCGCCGTGCTCAAGGATCCGACGGGGCTGATCATCGACGTCTACGCATACGTATCCTGCTAGCATGCGTCCCGTGGCGCCAATCCTAGGGTACTGTAGATGTTCTCCTTCTATTGACAGTGTTCTTCGGAGTACCTACGCTAGGGTGTCAACGATCGATGAGAGGTCCCTTCCGAAGGCGGATGGGAGCGAACCGATCCACGGGACAAGGAGGTACCCCATGCGCAGACTTCTCGGATTCGCCCTGGCGATTGCAGTGATCCTGTCGATCTCCGGATTCGCCCAGGACATAGGGACCTACGACCATCCGATTTTGATGATCCTCGCACCTTCGACGCACGGGGGAGACGTGGTCGGCTTCGGCGAGCGGATCGCAGCGGAGCTGTTCGAGATGACAGGCTTCACCATCGAACCGATCTTCCTCCCGGATCTCCCAGCGATGGTTGAAGCGTTTGCGGCATCGTACGGCAACACCTTCGGGTTCCCCGCGACGCGGGATTACTTGCATCTCCACGAGCGGACGGAAGGGGAGCTTTCGCTTCGCCTTGCGGCCGTGTTCCGGGACGAGGGCGCCTTGGATGACAGGGCGGGCAGCGATTGCGTCTGTTTCGGTCCCGGGTTTCCTGCAGATGTCGAGGATGCGTTGGTGGAGGCGATACAGGCTCATATCGACACCCCAAGAGGAGATTTCCTGTGGAGCGATCCGCGGTTCTACGGATGGACCGGCGTGGTGGAGGTCAGCGAGGGGTTCCTGTCCGCTCTCCGGGCTTCGGTCGGGTTAGCGATCCCGTATCGCCCGTGTGTCACCGAAACGCCTCCGCCGTCCGGAACCGAGCCGGAAGGCGTGATCCGATATGCTGAGGATCCGACCGAGGATTTCGAGATCGACCACCCGATGTTTGCCGAGCTGTACGACATCGTGTTCGAGTTGAACACGCCGATCCCTCCGGCGCTGGATCTTGTGGAGGTTGTGGTCGAGAGCGGCGAGGGAAGACACACCTTCTATCTGCGAACCCGCGATGGGGGCGTGATCCAGGAGATGCGAAATACTGACCAGCGGGTCACGTTCGGCGTGTACATCGACAGCGACGGCAACGGCGTCAGCGATGTCATCGTGACGACGACGATCGGGGGAGAGCGCAGCCTGATCCTGACACCGGAGTTCGAGCCCATCGATGCGCCGACGGAGCTGTGCATCAACGACGATCTGATCGCCCTGACGATCCCGGAGTGGGTGATCGGGACCGGGTTCAACTGGATCGCGTTCTCCGGCTTCTCGCCGAATCCGAACGCTGCGTACACGACGACGATGGACGATGTGGTCGTCGTGCCGGACGTCGATGTGGTCAGCTCGCAGGTGGGCATGAACGCCCTGCTCTCCTTCTTCGACGGGCCCGGCACATGCCAGATCACCGAGAAGCTGGCGCTTGCCTGTTGTGGAGGAGCTTGCGCGAAATCGGCACCGGTTCCATACACAACGGTCCCCGGCACAAGCCAGACGGGGCGTCTGTTCTATCGGAAGCAGTGCGGCCAAAGAATCTATGAGTTCTGGTGCCTTGGGGCTTGCTTCGGATCGAGAGTCTATGGAGGTGCCACCACTGGCTGGGTCGGCCGATGTCCGTATCCGTGCGGATACAACAGCGTCAACATCTGGAAGCAGGGACCATCGGTTCAGCTGGACAAGGTTTACCACACGGTTCGCGATGCAAGCTGCGCGAGCTTGGCGGACATGAAGAATCCGCTCAAGCACGAAGACTCGTCGATCGGGGGCAAGGACGGCAAGATGGATTCGATGCACCACGCGTATTGGTACGCCACCGATCAGCTGACGAGCTGCAACGTGGAGCGACAGCCGGGGACGGCGGCGTTCATTGACCAGCGCTGCTGCAACGTCCGGAAGCCATATGCCAGCCTGAACGCTGTCCCGGGAAGGATCGATAGCAAGGCAACCGATTGCCCCACGGCGCCGTAGGGAGCACCGGCGGCACTCACGGCTGAGCTGTGGCTACGAAGGTGTCTGGATATCGGGAACCCCGTCTCGATCGAGGTCGATGATCGCGGCGAGGCCGCCGAGAGAGGTCTCCTTGTACCGGCTTCTCATGTCCAATCCGGTTTGGTGCATGACTTCCAGTGTTGCGTCGAAGCTGACCCGGTCGCGCCCTCCGGAGATCATCGCCATATTCGCGGCATTGAGTGCTGAGACTGCACCGGCAGCATTGCGCTCGATGCACGGGATCTGAACCAGTCCGGCCACCGGATCGCAGGTGAGTCCAAGGTAGTGTTCGAGCGCTGTCTCAGCAGCGCGATCGATCTGATCGGCGACCGAGCCGCCGAGCAGGTGGCAGACCGCCGCCGCGGCCATCGCGCTGGCCACGCCGATCTCTCCTTGGCAGCCGACCAGCGCCCCGGCGATCGATGCCTTGGCGATCGCCAGTTCGCCGACGATGCCAGCCACTAGGAGCGCATCGCCGATCTGCTCGTCCGTGAGGTCAAGCGACTCCTGCATGACGCGCAGGCAAGCGGGCAGGACACCAGCCGAGCCGCACGTTGGTGCGGTGACGACCGCGCCGCCTCCGGCGTTCTCTTCCGCCACCGCAATGGCATAGACGGAGGCGCGTGTGGTGTCCGATGAGATGATTCCCGGCGTTCCCTGCTGCTTCTCGAATTGCTTCAGCATTGCTGCTGCCCGCCGCTCAACGCCAAGCGGACCGGGAAGCACGCCGCTGCAATGCAGACCGCTATGGATCGATCGCGACATCAGGGTCCACGTCTTCTGCAGGTGATCGGCGACGCGGTCCTTCGAGCGCCCATGGATGGACTCCTCCATTGCCAAGGCGTAGTCCACCAGCGTCTCGCCGTGACGCTGACAGGCATCGACGATATCACGAGCCTCGACGGGGTTGGATTCCCGTCTGTTCTGGAGGGCTGCGAGATGGGAAGCATCGACGACGGTTCCACCGCCGATCGAGAGGTAGGACACCGAGAGCTCGACGAGCCCGCGGTGGTCATGTAACGCAAACCGCAACGTGTTTGGATGGTGCTCTGGGGGCGTCTCCGTATCGAACACGATGTCGGCGCCCGGCTGGAAGACGATGCCGTACGACGGAAGAAGGAGGACGCCGGTCGATGAGATCTCCCCATAGATGGACTGCATCGACCGCTGGGCGATATCCTCCGGGCTGCATCCCGCGAGCCCCGCGACCACCGCGAGATCCGTGAGGTGTCCTTTGCCGGTGTGGGCGAGACTGCCATACAGGGTAACAGAGATGCGATCTCCGGGACGCGGATCGGGCCGCCGTTCGAGCTGCCTGCGAAACAAGAGGCCAGCACGCATCGGTCCCAAGGTGTGTGATGAGCTCGGACCGACCGCCGGCTTCAGAACGTCGATCACGCTGGGAAGAGAAATCTGCTTCCGGCTATTCACGGCAGCACTATCCTCTACGTCGGGCTGCCGATCAACTCTGCGCTGGATCCGACTCCAATGACAGCAACCCCGTGTCGACCACCAGACGGTCGATCGATCGATGCAGAGCCTCGAGCGTGTCATCGTTCACTACGGTATGGTCGGCGTACGATGCGGCTTCGGAGACGCGGAACTGGGCCTCCTCGCGGGCGTCGAGCGCCTGGAAGTGATCGAAGTCGCTCGGATCGCGGGCCTCGGCGCGTTGCATCATCCGCTCGAACCGTATGCGGGGATCGCTGACAGTCACGTGGATCAACACGAAGTCGTCTCCATGAGCTGCTTTGAGCAGGCGAACGTCATCGGCGGAACGGATCCCGCTGATCCCGGCGACGGGCCACCCTTCTTCGCGGATTCGCCCGGCGGCCATGGCCACGAAACAGCCGGCGCCTTGCTCGGCGAAACATCGCTCCGAGATGGCGCCGAGATTCTCGCGTGTTGGCTCGATGCCGTCACGGGCAGCGAGCGATCGCACCATCTCTCCAGTTGATAGGAACGGCACACTGTAGCGCTGCTTGAGGTACTTCAACACCTCGTCCTTGCCAGAGCCGTTTGCCCCGATAGCCCCGATGATTCGCATCTCACTCCTTTCCGTCGGTTCGTGCCTATCCCTGCGATGCGCGGCGGTCGCGCAGGAGCAAGACGATCGCCACAACGAAGATCACGGAAGACAATCCGTCGAGCAGCCCACTGGCGAAGTGGGTTGCGGCCCCAAGAAAGGCGATGCGTTCACAAAGAGCCGAGAGACTCACGGCCAGGAGCCCGGCGCCCAATGCGATCAGGCCGCGGAAGAGGGTTCGGTTTTCCATGCTAGCTTCCTCCCAGATTCGTGTGTGTTTGCGAATCCTTCACCAACCAGTGGTTCGACGCGTTGGCTTCGATCATTTCGTTCAGCTCGTATGATTGATAGTACTGCTCGGCGATGAACGGATCCGCTTCGATCCACGCAGTGGCCTCTTCTATCGTGGGCGCGCGCAGAATCTGGATGGCATCCGCGTTGCTGGCAAACGGTCCGCAGAGGACCAACTTGCCGTCTTGATCGAGCTGCTGCAAGTACGTGATGTGGCGCTGCAACAACTCTTCTGTCAGATGCCCTTTGTCCTTGTTACGCAAGAGAACGACGAATGTGCCCATGGGTCTCCTTTGCCTTCACCTGCCCTCGTTTCAGGTGGCCTACACTTGGTTCACGATGTTGTACTGGGATAGTTGCCGAAGTTCAGATGGGCCAGCCGAGCCTCGTCGTTCTGTACCACATAGACGAGCGTGACGGGGCCGCGTTGCACCTTCCCGAAGGGGCGCTGGAAGCACCAAATTCCGGTGACGATGGCCATCGATCCGAAGTTGGCGGTATCGAGATCTTCTACCCAAAGCTTGCTCTCGGATGCCTTGCCGCCTTCGACGAAGCCGAAGCTTCGATGATGCTCTCGGACGGCATCGATTCCTCGGAATGCTCCCTCGCGCTCCGAGGAGAAGTACGTCAACCGTTCGTCATGGAGGAACAGCGCGTCGATCTGCGAAAGGTCGTACGTGTTCCACATCTCCACCCAGCGCTCCACCATCCGCTTGATTGCAGGCACAGCACCCTCCTGATCTTGGTTGGCTCGAGCATCCTGGAACGCAGCGACCCCTGTGGCGTTGCGGCCTGTGCCGATCTTATCCCGGGGTGCGGGTGCTTCGCGAGCGTCCTTCCCAATCAATGATTGCTACATTGGAAGCGGATCGATGGGGTCTGTTGCTGAGTCTCCGTGAGAGTGGATACACTCGGGATAGCTCACAAGACAGCTGGAGGAACCTATGCCCCTGCTGCTGACGAGAGAGAATGTGATCCAGGTCCTTGGCATGGCGGACTGCATTGACGTTGTGGAGAAGGCGTTTGCCGAGCTGGCGTCCGGCACCGCCGAGTTGCCTCTTCGGATTGGGATCAAACCGCCCGGAGGCCTCTCGCTGTACATGCCGGCGTATCTAAAGGAGCTGGGTGCGCTGGCCTGCAAGGTTGTGACCGTCTACAAGGAGAACCCGACGAAGCATAACATGCCGACGACGATTGGCAAGGTGTTGCTACAGGATCCCGAAACCGGGGATGTCATCTGCATTATGGACGGCGGCTACCTGACCGCGATGCGAACTGGAGCGGTCAGCGGCGTGGCGACGAAGTACCTTGCTCGCAAGGAAGAAGGACAGGTCGCGGGAATCTTCGGAGCGGGCGTCCAAGCGAGGATGCAGCTTTGGGCGGTCTCCGTCGCGCGGAAGCTGAGCAAGGCGCTCGTGTACGATCTCGTTCCGGAGGCGGCGCAGAGTTTCATCGACGATCTCGGTGCCAAGCTCGGACTGGAGATCGAGGCGGTCGGCTCGGTCGAGGAGATGATCGAGCGATCCGACATTCTCTGTGCGGCAACCTCCTCCCCCACCCCGCTGTTCGACGGGGATGCGGTGCGTCCGGGCACGCACATCAATGGGATCGGGAGCCACACGCCAAACGCGCGCGAACTCGATACGGCAATCGTCAAGCGATCCAAGTTCATTGCGGATTCCGCCGAAGCTTGTCTGAGCGAAGCGGGCGACCTGATGATCCCTATCGACGAAGGTGCGATCAGCGCGGACCACATCTACGCTGAGCTGGGCGAGATCGTCCTTGGCAGGAAGCCGGCCCGCGAGAACAACGACGAGATCACGCTGTTCAAGTCGAACGGTCTTGCGATCCAAGACGTGGCGACTGCCAAGCTGGTGTACGATCGCGCCGTCGAGGCAGGGATCGGAACGACGGTCGATCTATAGACCGCGCCTACGTCAACAGGGCATCGAGGGCTTGACCAAGATCGGCAAGCAGATCGTCGATCGGCTCAAGGCCCACGGAGAGGCGGACAAGGCTGTCGGAGATGGCGGCCTTCTCCCTCTCTTCCTCGGTCATCGAGGCATGTGTGTTGGTGACCGACTGGTTGGCAAGGCTCGTGACGCCGCCAAGGCTTGTCGCCAGCTTGATTGTGGATAGCCGATCCATGAACCGGGCCGTCCCGTTGAAGTCAGCATTCAGCTCGAAACTAACGATGCCACCGAAGCCAGCCATCTGCCGAGACGCCAACGCGTAGTCGGGATGGCCAGGGAGCCCCGGGTAGTGCACGGCGAGGATGCCGGGCTGCTCGGCAAGCCATCGGGCGACTTGGCCCGCGGACTCGTTCTGCCGCTTCACGCGAAGATCGAGGGTCTGCAATCCCCTCCAGATGAGGTATGCCTGCGTGGGATCGAGGATGCCGCCGAGCATTCGTCGAAGCATCCAGACGCGATGGGCCGGCGTGGCGTCACAGCAGGCGAACCCCGCTGTGACATCGTGATGGCCGCCGAGGAACTTCGTAGCGCTGTGCAAAGTGATGTCGACGCCGAGGGCACGCGGCCGGAGGTTGGCCGGAGAGGCGAACGTGGCATCGAGAAGGACGGTCGCGCCTCTCTTGTGGGCGGTGGCGGCCAACGCTTTGACATCGAGGATTCTCAGCAGCGGATTCATTGGGGACTCGAGGTATAGCACGGTGACCCCGCGCCGGAGCAGCTCCTGGCACGCATCGGCTTCATCGGCGGAGAAGAGCGTGGTTTGCACGCCAATTTTGGGGAGGAAGTCGGTAAGGAACCGTACAGTCTCGCCATAGGTTGCGATCGCGGCGACGTGATCGCCCGGTCGAACGTGTGACAGAGTCGCGGTGGTGATCGCGGCCATGCCGGATGCAAACGCGACCGACTCCTCGTATGTCTCGAGGGCTGCAAGCCGCCTCTCCACCGCGCGAACGGTTGGGTTATCCCAACGGGAGTAAATATAGCCGGAACTGCGGTCGCCGACGGCGTCGATCAGATCAGCGCTGCGCTCGAACCGGTACGTGGCGGAATGGACGATTGGCGGGACGATGGGTTCGCCGTTCATCATGTACCTCCAGGCAGTGACGTGGGGCGCCTCGCAGGGCGCGATGTCACCGTATCCGACGATGACGGGCAGCGTCAATCCTGGGTTGGCTCCGGACTTCGCGGAGAGGGGACCACGAGGAGCCAAACGTGCGCATGTCTCGCTTGAGCGGCGATGCACGGGTGGCTTTCTCATGGTCACCGGACACGACCGATTGCTGAAGTCGGCAGATGGGCGCGATCGGGCTCATCCTCGGAGGCACGCTTGCGCTGGCGTCCAAGGAAACGTGGCCGGTGGTCCTGGGAATCGGTCTCGGTAGGGGGATCTCGCTGCTCCAGCTCCCGGTTCGCCTTGCTATCGTGTTGAGGATCAGGCGACTCCGTGCGTCGCTGGCGCTGGATATCCTTGCCGGCAACATCGTGATGCTGTCCCGGTTGCGAAACAATCGATTGCAAAGCAGTTTGCGCGCATGATCCACGACAAGCTACGATGCAATTGTCATATCGCAGATGTAAGCGTGCTATCGGATCGAGGGAGGGACGGATGAGCTCAGGGAGAGTCGTCGCACTGATCGTAGGTAGCTTGGTTCTGATTGTAGGCATTGCGCTGCTGTTCGGAGGCGGGGCGCTGATTGGGATCGATCGTGGATTCACCGATGCAGACGGATTCTTGACGGTGCCGCGGTCGGATCTCGAGCGGGACACATACGCCGTCGCGGCAACGGCTTCTTTCGAGGGAGAGTGGATCTGGTGGTACCGCCATCCGACCAAGGTGCGCATCCGAATGACGGGTGACTCGCCGGTCTTCCTCGGCATTGCGCCACGGGGAGATCTCGAGACGTACTTGTCCGATGTCTCCTACTCGAAGATTGCGGATATCGATCTGGATGATTACCAGCAGGATCGTGCATGGACAGCGGAGTACGAAGATTTCATCGGCGGCGGCGTCCCGGAGCTGCCGGCAGACCAAACGTTCTGGCACGCGAGCGTCCAAGGAGAAGGAACCCAAACACTCATCTGGACGCTCGAGCCGGGCGACTGGATGCTGGTGGTAATGAACGCGGACGGGGCGCGAGGCATCCAGGTGACCGGTACGGTCGGTGCAGAGGCTCCATGGCTCCTGGCTGTGGGGATTGGGATTCTTGCCGCCGGTGTTCTGCTGACCGGCTTGGGTCTGTGCCTTGTATTGCTTGTTGCTCGACGCTCACGGACCGAATCGCCGCAAGAGGTCACGGAATCTCCCGAGGCTCCGCAGGGCGGCTCTCCGCTGACATTCAAGGCAGAACTGACCGAACCGCTCTCCCCGGCGCTGTGGTTGGTGAAGTGGTTCCTGTTGATTCCTCACTTCGTCTTGCTGGCGTTCCTTTCGGTTGGCTTCGCAGGGTCCTGGATTCTGTCGCTGTTCGCGATTCTATTCACGGGCCGGTACCCGCGTGGGCTGTTTGATTTCAACGTCGGTGTTATGCGTTGGTCATGGCGCGTTGCTTTCTACAGCTACGATGCGTTGGGAACGGACCAGTACCCGCCATTCTCGATGAAGGCTGGCGGCTATCCGGCCGATCTCGATGTGCGGTATCCGGACCGGCTTTCACCGGGACTGGCACTTGTGAAATGGTGGCTGCTGGCGATTCCGCACTACATCGTGCTTGGGATCTTCCAGGGCGGCGCCGGGTTCTACCAATTCGGCCTTGGTTTCATTCTGACGGTGTTCGCCGCAGTGACCTTGCTGTTTACCGGCCGCTACCCGAAGGACTTGTTCCGGTTGATCGTGGGGCTCAACCGTTGGACGTTCCGGGTCTTTGCCTATGTCGCGCTGATGACCGACGAGTATCCTCCGTTCCGGCTGGAAGAATAGGATGTGATCAAGACACTCCTTGGCCTGATCGTCGGTTGTTGGATCGACTCCTGGGCGGAGTTCGAGTTGGTACTCGTGAGATAGCTCATCGACGTGCATCCCGCACGACTCGTAGAGCCGCGTGGCGCCAGTGAGGCTCTGCGCATCGACGTGCAACGCGACGCGGAACGTCCCTCGGCGATGGAACTCGGCAAACGCATGAGACAGCAGTGCACGCCCGATCCCACGGTGCCGCCATCCGGGCCGGACGCCGAGTGTTTGCACGTACCCAGTGGTTGTATCTCCCGACGCTGTTGGTGCACAGAAACAGAGACCGGCGATTACATCAGTCTCCGTGTCGATGGCCAGGAACCATAGCGATGGGTCGAACGTGGGGTCGTTCTCGATCCGATGGCGCACTCGCTGGATTTCTTGCTCGATAGAGCCAGCGACGAATCCGTACTGATCCTGAAACGCATCCCACGATGCGCGAATGCTTGCCTCAAGGTCCTCCTGCGGATTGCACAGGCGTACTGCGACTCCTTCCGGCCACTCGGGAGATCCGGGAGGCTTGACGAGTTCAATCAGCATCCGCCAGAAATGACGCGTACGGACGTAGCCTCTGGCACGGAGAAATGCCTCTGCTGCGTGGTCGCCTGCAAAAATGCTCTGATGCATCGCCACACGAGCATTGTCCGGTGCCATCTCGACGGCTCTTTGACCCTGCTGCATCAGCCACTCGTGAAGATACTGGCCGATCCCAATGCCTTGATGGGCTTCGGTGACCAACCCCCACGCGTGAGCCATCACATGGGAATCGCGGTGAAAGATTAGACTGACAGCAGTAGATTCGTTGCTCGGGCCGACGATCCATCGGGAGGGTTCCTCGGGATCTGTCCCAGGATCGGAGAGCATCATCCGGACCTGGGCTTCGCTGACGGTGTCCCGGCTGACCCAGCGGCGTGCGTACGCATTGACGACCCGTGCGATCTGCGGAGCATTGTCGGAGGCTAGCGGCATTGCCGAGTAGCCACGGGGAGGGTTCTCATCGGGTCTCCTTTGAGTGCCCCAGTCTATCCGATGGTTCAGTGCGTTGGTGTGCGTCGTTCCTGCGCGGACCGAGGACCGTGTCAGTGGAGACGGTGTGGATTCATCCGCCATCTCTGGATTGGTGCGACGTCAGGGTAGGCAATGGATGATGTCGGTGTAGAATAGCAGTGCGCTGTGAGTCGGTTGCGGTGCACGATGTACAGGAGGATCGACGATGCCACGATACCTCTGGGGGCCGGACGAGCGGCGATGGGAGATCGTCTACCATCAGGCGTTTCATATGTGGGAGATCGTCGATTTCGAGACGTGTCCGTTTGACTTGCAGTATGCCGGGATGTCGGGCATCGAGCTGATCAATTGCCGCATCTGTGCCCGCGAAGCAGATCCCGCGGTGTTCCTCCGCAGTCCCGAGACGGGGACTGTCCTACGGGATACCGGGCCGATCTGCCTTGATTGCGTGTGCGGAAATCGACTGTGGCATACCCTCGTGCCGATCTCGATCCCCAGCGCGCTTCTCGGCGGGTCACGTGATGCGGTGGTCTCGGTGCATGGGGACGAAGCGCATCGGAAATCGGCACGCTAGTGCGGCCGTCCACAATGCTCTTTGGATATCGGAGCTTGCTCTTTGACTTGACTTGTATTGGCCGCATGATCGGCGTAGAGTGGCGACGGCAGAGCATGTTCGAAGGCTGTGATTGTGGTTATCCGCAGGCGGGGTTCTGAGCTGACTTCTTGGTGGTCTTCTCGGGCAGAGCGCCCCGCCTGCTTCCATTCCGGATGTCCGACGAGACGCCATCGATCGCACCGATACTCCCGAACGGAGCCCCCTGTTTGGTCACCGGATATCGGATCTGTCCTCGGAGCGGTTGCATGCAGGATTGCGTTTGGCGGAACGCTTCGATACACTGGCGATAATGTTGGTAGATGTGCAGTTGCTCTCTCGGAGTCCGGGGTATTCCTGAAATCGCGGAGATGGCTCTGTTTCGCTAAGGCTCCCAGCATGGAGGAGGATTTCCACATGTCCGATCGCATGACGGGTACCGTCAAGTGGTTCAACGATGACAAGGGCTTCGGCTTCATTGAGCGCGAAGGCGGCGAGGATGTCTTTGTTCACTTCAGCTCGATACGGGGTGAAGGCTACAAGTCACTTCAAGACGGCCAACAGGTCGAATTTACCCTGGGGGAGGGCCAGAAAGGCCCCCAGGCTCTCGACGTCACGCCACTCTAGTAGCTTGGTAGGACGATCATACTGCCCGCGATGCGTCACAGCGCGCATCGCGGGCTTGTCTATCTACACCTTCTATCGGGGCGAGGTCATTCGTGCTCCGTCCTGCCATCGGGTATGGTAGATGAGATCAATCTGCATTCGGCTGCGAGCGGCGTGGCCGCAACGAGACCGGTATAGGAGACTCATGGCTTCAGAAGGTCGCAAGATGTATGACGTCCGGGTCTACAATCTCAAGTGTGAAAAGTGTGGCAAGCCGATTGAGGAACTTCCGTTCCAACCACTGACGTCCACACGTCCCGTCTACTGCATGGAGTGCAATCAGAAGCGACGACCTGCCAAGAAGAAGCCGTACCGAGGGAAGGCGAAACGGCGAAGGCGGTAGACGGCACCTCCTGTGGCATCACGTTGCTTGCCCGCCAACGAAAGATGGCGCCTCGGTGCAGGACGGTCCGACGACGTTTCCCGTGAGGCGGAATCACTTCGTTGCCTCATCTCTCCTCCATTGGTGTTCCGAGCAGTGCTTGCCCCGACTGCATGCGCCGAGCCACAAAGCGTGACCCAATGATTGGCACACTGAGTGCTGGCTGCGAAAGCGGAAGGCGGATAAGGTTCTGGAAGAAGGGGCTGACAGTTCATGTCGCGGAACCGCAATAACCTCGTTTGGATCGACTTGGAGACGACGGGTTTGAGTGTCGGCAACCGTGTGATTCTCGAGATCGCGAGCATCGTTACGGACAAGGATCTCAACATCATTGACGAGGGACCGGTTGTGATCATTCACCACGAGGATACTGTCCTCGTGCGGATCGATCCATGGTGCGATCAGCAACACGGATTCTCGGGGCTGCTCGAGGCATCGCGGGCATCCGATGTATCCCTTCGCGAGGCCGAACAGCAAACGCTCTCATTCATCCGGAAGCACACCCATCGTGGCGTCGCCCCGCTTTGCGGTAATTCGATTCTTCTGGATCGCCGATTCATGATGCGTTACATGCCCGACCTGAATGCGCACCTGAGTCACCGCAATATCGATGTCAGTGCGATCAACGAGCTCGCGATTCGGTGGTTTCCCGGTATGGCGGCCATTCTCGACAAGGATGTTCCGCATCGCGCTGCAGATGACATCCGTGAGTCAATCGAGGAGCTCAGACTCTATCGACGTCTAATATTCAAGGAGTAGATGAACGGATCACCGCGTGACAGGCGACGAAACGCATTTCGGCACGTAGCAGGTCTGAGGGCGCTGTCCGGCTTGCTGTTTCTACTTGTGACAACCGCAGCCATCTGCATGCCGGCAATGGCGAGCGAACTGATCGTTGGACGTCTCATACTGGTGGAGGCGTCGGATGCCGTTCCCTACGCATACTGGTACTACGTTCCCGAAGCGATGCTCAACGGGGGAATGGCGGGTCTTGTCTGGCATGCTACGCCTGGGGGCACAGCTCCAGACGATCCGATCTTCTGGGCGCGATTCGACTTGCCGCAGTTCCTCGCCTGTCAGCCCGGGTGGGCGAAGTCTCCGATCAACCTGCCCGAGATGTATGGGATGATTCTCTTCTCGGTGGCCGTGGCACGCCCGAACCCGGCGTTCTACGCTGCACAGACCGACACTCCACTTGGGTACCCGGATGCACTGAGTTCACTCGGAAATCTTGGACACGCCGCTGCAATCTTCAGAGATCCGGATCTCAAAGCGCTTGCGTCAATCGATGATCTGAAACGCCGGTTGACGTGCGCGGGGGTCCGGTTCGATCCCCGGCTGTTCCTGACCGGCGTCTACAACGGGGCGGAGTGGGCTACCCGATTCGCACTCCTTCATCCCTCGCACGTGCGAGCCGTGGCGCCGACCTGTGGGAATCTCCACACCATGCCGGTGGAAGCTCTCGAGGACGGACCGCTTCGTTGGCCGCTTGGACTCGCGGGGTTCGAAGCGCTTGAACGGGGTCCGCTAGAGTGGGACAACTATCTCGCGGTGCCGCATTACGTGACCACATCGATCCACGAAAGCGTCTGGTACAACAAGATGACGCCGGAGGAGCAAGGGATCGGATTGCACGATCTCAGTCGGTATGTCGAGCAGTTCGGCTCGATTCCACCCGAACGGGAGAAGGCGTTTGCCATGCAACTGGCTGCGAAAGGTGTCGACTGTGCGTTGGCTTGGTCGGAGGGAGGACACGGCTGGATCGATTCCGTGAGAGTTCGCGTTTTCGAGTTCTTCGCCGGCTTCTCTCTGGATGAAACTCCCTGAGGGACTTGCCGGTATCCATGCTACAGAAGCCCGTCCTCTACCGCCTGAGGAGCTTGCGGTGGTTCACGAGTCTGTCGGAGATACCGAAGGCGAATCCGCTGGCCACTCCGGAGGCTTCTGCAGGCAGAATGCACGTGCCACGGCGATGGCTTTCGAGATCTCGTCCGGATTGATCACGATCCGGCCACCCGATCGCTGAAGCCAGCTGCAGTTGTCCACCGCGCGACTGGCATGTTCGTCATGGGCCGAGATCGCGCGAAGCACAGACATTCCATCTCGCAGGGAGACACGATCGATGTTGATCTTCTCCGCCCAGAGGAGAAGGAGTGTAACAGCGAGCACGGCGTTGCTTACGGAATTTCGCCCCCGCTCAGGTGTCTGGCGCTTGAATGCTTCCCAGTGATGGCGATTGAGAAACAAGTACGGTGGCATGGTCCTGGGGTGACAGGAGCCAAGGACGTCCTTGACCTCGATCCTGAGTTCGGCAGCAAGCGATCGGATGGCGACGCGCTCGTCTTCCGGGACCCACTCCGCTAGATCTGCATCCGCCTTCCTCAGCGGGCTCGTACTGAGTCCTGCTTGGATTGCTTCGAACGCAGCTTGCCAGATCTCCGGATCGTCGGACTCCGCTACCGTGACATCATCCGCCTTAAGAATCAATGTAAGTCGCGCTTTGAGCGCCATAATTCGCCTCCTAGGATCGAGAGCGCACCTTTTATTGTACGCATGTGACGCGATTAATCAACAGTAAGGAGACACATGGGGACATAGATACGCAATAATGGGGTTGATAAGGTCCGCCACATATGTATGATAGGGTGGCGCGAGCCGCCCAAACACCAGGCGACCCGTGGCGAGGAGGACACACATGGTGATCATCAGCGTGAAGAGCAAAGCAATGCAGGACGGATCAGCGAAGGACATCGGAGAGCATATTGCTCCGATGGAACGATTCCCGCGAGTGTCGACCGGAGGGCAGACTGACCCACGGATCGAGAGGACGCCGGCCCATGACAGCGAGACCACCCTGCTCTCGCTGTCTCTGCTTGGACTGATTGAGATCTCCTGTACGAAGATCGTTGGGCATTCCAAGTAGCGATCAGCAATCGTCGGGAGCGTCCCGTGCAATGCATAGGCGTGTTCCTGCAAGCGATCTTCGGTAGACTGCCGCTCAACGGAGGGACGATGGCAAGTGCCGCGCGGAGTCGATCGCAGATTGTCCTACTTGGGACCGGAACGCCGAACGCCGATCCATCTCGGTCGGGTCCATCGGTCGCGATTGTAGTGGACGGGGTGTCCTACCTTGTCGATTTCGGTCCGGGGATCGTTCGTCGAGCGGCGGCAGCGCACGCAGCAGGCATCGAAGCACTTGCCGTCCCGCAGCTTCGCCTTGCGTTCTTGACCCATCTTCATTCGGATCACACGGCAGGCTACCCCGACCTGATTCTCACGCCATGGGTTCTGGGTCGAAAGCGCCCACTTCAAGTCTATGGCCCTCCCGGGCTGAATCGGATGACGAAGTACGTGTTGTCTGCCTATCAGTGCGATATTCGTGAACGGCTCGACGGACTCGAGCCGGCCAATCGGACAGGGCATGCCGTTCAATCGTTCGAGATCGAGCCCGGGATCGCCTACCGTGACGCGCATGTCACGGTCGAAGCGTTTGCCGTGAATCACGGGATCGGTCCGGCGTATGGGTACAGGTTCACGACGAGGGATCGTGTGATCGCAATCTCCGGCGACACGGCGCCATTCGAGGGATGGGCTGAGGTGTACGCGGGATGTGACACGCTGGTGCATGAGGTGCAGTCGGCTGACGGCTTGTCTCATCGCGAAGAGGAGTGGCAAGCGTATCACTGTGCTATGCATACGACGACGAGGGAACTTGCAGACATTGCCTCGACGGTTAACCCTAAGCTCCTGGTTCTCTACCATCAGCTGTTTCACGGCGTATCGGAGGAACAGCTTCTTCAGGAGGTTCGGCAGAGCTACCCGGGAGAGGTCGTCTTGGGCAGCGATCTTGGCATCTACTGAACGGGCCGGACAGAAGCGCTAGAATGACGCCATTCGAGGTGATGCACTGTGGAGAAGCTGCATGTTGCCGATGGGATCATCCAGTACATGTTTCCCCCCGAGCCGGGGAAGCACTTCGGATTCAACATTGTGGTCCTGCTGGACGAAGAGGCGAAGCGAGCCCTGCTCATCGACACGGCGTTCGAAAAACAGGCCGCCGCTGTCCATGCCGATCTAAGAGCTGACGGAATCGAGCTCGAGGGGGTCGTCATCTCTCACTTCCATCCCGATCACGTGATGGGGCTCTTGGCGCTTCCCCATGTGCCCATCTACGGAAGCGAGCGTTTCGAGGAGACGGTTCGCCACTACACCGAAGAAGAGGAACGCAGGAGATTCACACCTACGAATCCTGTGTCCGATGACAACCGCCTCGTATTCGGGGCGTTCGACCTTGGGTTCCGCCTCGCGCCGGGACACTCTCCTTGCTCGATGCATACTCTGATCGGAGATCGTTTCGTCCACGTGGCGGACAACATCATGACGTCGAACACTGGTGGGGACATTCTGCCGTGGGCTGCTTTCGACCTTATCGAGGATCACATTGAGTCGCTGAAAATGCTGTACGAGTATGACGAACGCGTCCTCCTGTTGAGTCATGGCGTGGTTCTCGATGCCAAGGAAACGGTGCGTGACGCCATTCTCAATCGGGTGAGATACTTCGATGCAGTGCGCACGGGAGATGGGAAGATCTCCTACGAAGAAGCGACGGAGGCATGCACCTGTGATTTTCTGCACAAGGAGTGGCTGATTCGCAACGACTGACGCTGTCCGGCCTCATGTCTCGATCGACGTGTCCTGCGGCGACGAAGGTCTCCGTAAGCGATAACAGCCTTCCGCGCAGCACAGGCTGCTTCCGGATGTGTATGATGATGATCCATGAAGGAACAGACAGATCGCCCGTGGGCGCTCCTGCGCGCGAGGGTGCTGCCGCTTGGAGAGGCCTTGCTTGTTGCAGGAATCTGGGGATCGTCGTTTGTCGGAGTCAAGGTGGCGCTGGCGCACACAGGGCCGCTGACCGTTGCGGCGATTCGCTACGCGATGGCAGCGGCGATTCTCGTGCCGTGGACCTTGTGGAAGGGAGATCTCTCACTGGGAATCCCGGGCCGAGTGTGGATGCGTCTTGCAGCGATTGGAGTCGCGCAGTATGCCGTTGGGAACGGCGCGCTGTTCTTCGCACTTCGAACCGTGTCGTCGACGGCTGCCTCCCTGGCGATTTCTCTTGTACCGATTCCCGTCTTTCTCCTTGAAGTTGCGTATCTGAAAGAGCGTCCTAACCGAGTCCATCTGTTGGGAATACTCATCGCGATCGGAGGGAGCGTCTTGTTCTTCTCGTCCGCGCTCGAGCCGATGACTGGCGGCGAAGCGGGCTTGCTGGCATTGGCAACGATCAGCTTTGCCGTCATGCCGATCCTCGGGAGGGATCTTGCCCGAGCCCGAGCCGTGAGCAACACGGCACTGACCGCCGCGCCGCTTGCAATCGGCGGCGTTCTTCTGCTTGTCGCGGCTGTAGCAATGGAAGGAGTTCCAAACCTGCCGCTCTCGACATGGGGCGTCCTTGTTGGACTTGCACTGGTCAATACGCTGGCAGCCTACCTCTTGTTCAACCACGCACTGCATCGACTTCATGCTGGAGAGGCCAATGTGCTGCTCAACCTCACGCCCGTCGCGACAGCGCTCATTGCTTGGGGGACATTCGGAGACTGCCTCACCGCTATCCAAGTTGCGGCGATGGCTGTTGTCATCCTGGGTGCGAGTTTGGCGCAGCTACGCAAGACGCGTCGCGGCAATGGCGCGGCAGCCTAGCAACCGTATCGGGCAAGTACGCGACAAGTCCAAGCAGAAGCCTTGCGATATCGGAATTGATAAGATAGTCTCAGACATGTCATGATCCTCCATGTACAGCAAGGGCTCATCCAAGTCTTCATTCGCGTGGCCTTGGTGAGTGTTCTTCTCCTCGGAATCGCTTTGCCGTGTTCGGTTGGAGCACAGAGCATGGAATGGAGCGGGGCTTGGGAGGCGCAGATCAGCCTCGATACGGAGGATAGAGACTGGATGGTCGAGCAAGAGCTGACAGTTGGCTTGGCGGGGACAGTCTGGGAGGTTGAGGGGGCGCTGGAGATCGATTCCGAAGGATGGGACAAGCTCGAGATCGAGGCGTCATGGAAGATTGGGGGAGTCGAGGTTGAGTCGAAGATCACATTCGACGCAAGCCGAGTCCGGTTCAAGAAGCTGACAACAGATATCTCGCTTGCCTTGGGAGGACTGGATCTCGATGTCGGTCTCGATTTGTACTCGAATCACTGCTGGATGGATGTGCGTGCGCAGTACGAGCGTGATGGATTCGAGGTCGATCTCAAGACACGCCTCGGTGCGTCGAAGGCGTTCTGTCTCGACTTCTATCGGAGCGACATCGAGTTATCGTTTACGACGTTCGGAGTCCCTGTCGATGTGGAGAGTCGCATCTCCGCCAAGAAGGGATTCGAAAGGGTCGATGTGGAGACGGTCTTTCCGCTTTCGCCGATCCTCACCTGGCTCACGATCGAAGCGGATATCCGGTGGACCATGGATGGCAGGACGATGTCGCTTGAGCCGGAACTTGAGGCGATGATGGCGTGGGAGGGATTGCTCGCATCGATCACGTTGTACGCCGAGGCTCGCACTGGAGGAGTCCTCTGCATCGACACGTTGGCTGTCGTCGGCGCTGCACTCAATGCATCCTGGGATGAGGTGTGGATCGAGAGCTGTGTGAGCTTCGACCCGGCTTGGAACAAGAAGATCACCGGAGAGAAGACGTACGGATGGGCCGCGGGGGTCGGCGCTGAAGTGGACGGAGAGGGTGACTGGGACGTGTCAATTCAGGCCTGGAGCTACGCTGTCGATCCGTCTTGCTCGCTCGATCCGGATCGGAGCTTGGCCGTCGCTGCTCAGCTATCAGAGGCGTGGGAGCTGGTTTGTGAGGTGTTCATCGAAGCGAAGCGACTCTCGGGTGTGTCACTGGGGCTCGATATTGGGTGGTAGAGCGAAGGTTGGTCGGACGCGAAGAACGATTGGGCGGCGAACAGGATCGCGAAGTGCGTTGCCCCGCGTCCTTGCACCGGCCTGGGTGACGCGGGTACACTACGAGTGTTGTTGGTAGTTTTGCAGTTGGTTCATTGGCGTCCTGATTACTGAGGTCCAGTGAGAACACTCTGCTTCGCTAAAGCTCCCAACATAGAGGAGGATTGGTAGGAATGTCCGACCGTGAGACCGGTACCGTGAAGTGGTTCAACGACAGCAAGGGCTTCGGCTTCATCGAGCGCGAAGGTGGAGAAGACGTATTCGTGCACTTCAGCTCCATCCGAGGCGAAGGGTTCAAAACCCTGAGCGATGGGCAGAAGGTCGAATTCACGCTGGGTCAGGGCCAGAAGGGCCCGCAGGCACTCGACGTCGAAGTCATCTACTAGACAGGGAGTACAGATCTAACGGGAAGCGGCGTATCGACCACGGTGCGCCGCTTCTCTCATTGGACCGGCCTCGCCTCCACATCTGCACGGGCAGAGCCCAGGAGTGTAGATCAACTGCGCGCTTCTCTCGCCGTGGTTGCAGCAGGCCTCTGGCAGCCCCTTGCCAAACGTGTCTTTCGTACGCCCAGTTTGCAGTTCCCCGAGTGAGTGATATGCTTGCGGGCCCTGTATCACTGCGCGGCTCGATGCACACGGCAGTTGCCGGAGGTGGCGCCATTAATGATTGAAGCCGTGGTTCTTGACTTCGATGGCTTGATTCTCGATACGGAGACTCCGCTTCGCCGCTCGTGGAACGAGATCTACGAGCAGCAAGGGTTCTCTGTTTCGCCGACGGCATGGGCGGAGATAGTCGGATCATCGGCCGACCCGGAAGAAGCCTATGAGCTGTTCGAGCGACATCTTGGGCATCCGGTCGACCGGATGGCATTGCGGACCCGAAGACGGCGCAGAGAGGGCGAGCTGCTGAAGCGCGAGCACATCATGCCGGGGGTCCGGCAACTGGTCAACGATGCAAAGGCGCAAGGCGTTCGCCTGGCGGTTGCGTCAAGCTCGGAGCGCGAATGGGTTGTCGGCCATCTGGCGAGGATTGGACTGCTCGGATCGTTCGAGGCGGTCGCATGTGCCGAAGATGTCATTACCGCGAAGCCTGCTCCCGACCTGTACATCGAGGCCCTCCGATTGCTCGATGTCTCTCCCGATAGCGCGATGGCATTCGAGGATTCCGTACATGGCGTCAAGGCGGCCAAGGCCGCCGGGTTGTTCTGCGTTGCGGTTCCGAACCAAGTAACACGCCACCTCGCATTCCCGGAGGCGGACATGGTGGTTGACACGCTTGCCGATCATCGGCTCGACGAATTCATCGCGATTGCGGCCGCGAATCGTGGTTGACGCGTCGATCGATAACGCGCGAAGGAAACGGATACCGGCACTGCACCGGTTGACAGATTGCCGGGGCTCATCTTAGGATGGCGGTCATCTTCACGGATGAGGGGGATACCATGGCTCGACTCAAGATAGCCCTGTTGTTGTGTGCTGTGTTGGCGGTCGGTGGATGGGCGGCCGAGTCCGACGGCCTCACGGGGACTGTCGGCACGGAAGTGATGTTTCTTCCCGGTGTAGCAACCGACTTGTGGGTTGATCTCGATTGGAACGTGAGTGGATGGAGTATTGGGAATCTCACAACGCTCACGGTCTTCCCTGCGTTTGCCGTGAGCTGGACTGGGAGCGTTGGATACTCCTTCGCTTCAGTGGACCTCGGCGGGGCTTTGGCGATCGATATCTACCCATTTGCCTTCGAGAGCCTCGACATCCATGCTGCCATTGGCCTTCTTGACATCGAACAAGATACTTACACGCTTTCGGCCGATGCGAGCCTGTTCTCCGACATTCTCCCGGTGTTCGGCACCGTTTTGGCGCTGGATATCGATGCCTCCTACGGGATCTTTGCTGCATGGACGGACTTCGATCTTGGGATCCCAGGGTTCGACGTCGCCATCCTCTTCGGGGTCGAGGCGCGGGTCTTGGGCCTCGACTTGGAGAACGGGAGCCTCACGGCCGATCTTGGCGCCTCTACGGCGCTCGTTCCGGCGTTCGACGCAGAGCTATGGCTGGATCTGGGGCTCGTGCTGGGATCCGTCACCGTGACAGCGGAGACGGCCTTCTCGTTGACGCCGTTTGACCTCCTTCAGCAGGAGATCAGAGCTTCGATCGAGTTCGGTGCGTTCACATGCTATGCTTGGATTGAGTTCACAGGAGCTGGTGCGGTGTCCGCGGGTATCGGAGCCACGTACGATGTCCCGGGATCGTCAGCAGCCTCCGGAAACGATCAAACGGCGCCTTGACGGCGCTTCGCCCGAGGTAGGACGGCGCGGATTCCATCCTCCCCGCGGATGATCGCGAACTCCATCCCGTAGGTCCGTTGCAGGCCCTCCTCGGTGATCGCGGCTTCCGGCGTGCCACACACAACCGAGCTCCCGGCAGCAAGACAGACGACTGTGTCTGCGTGAAGGAGCGCGTTGTTCGGATGGTGCGATGTCACAACGAAGGAGAAGCCGTCGTCGGCGAGTTGTGCCACGACGCCGAGAATGTCCTGTTGATGCCGCGGATCAAGGTGCGCCGCCGGCTCGTCCATCAGCAAGCAGCCCGCTCCCTGAGCGAGCCCCCTGGCGATCAGAACGAGCTGTCGTTCACCGCCGCTGATCTCCGTGTACGGCCGATCTCTCAGCCGCGCGATGCCGACGGCGTGGAGTGCCTGCTCGACAGCTGCGATGTCTTCCTTCCCTGGGTGCGCGAACAGTCCCATGTGAGGTGCGCGTGCCATCAAGACTGCCTGCTCGACGGTATACGAGAAGACGGGCTCGTGCATCTGGGGAACGACGCCCAGACGGCGCGCACGCTCACGGATGCTCAGATTGGCCAATGGGATATTATCGATGGCTACGTATCCCGAGTGAGGTGTCCGGATCCCACTCAGGCAGTCGAGAAGCGTCGTCTTCCCGGATCCGTTCGCCCCGAGAACGTACAGGATGTTGCCCGACTCGACAGCGAGCGTAATGCCGCGGAGGACATCATGTCCGACGCGATAGGCATAGCATAGCTCGTCTGCAACCAGTCTCATTGCGCTGCTCCCCTTGTGCGGAGGAATCGCAGGAAGAGGACGAAGAACACGGGAACTCCGATCAGTCCGGTGAGGATTCCCAGAGGGATTTCGCTTGGCAACGCAGTTCGAGCAATGGTGTCAAGAATAAGGAGAGACGACGCCCCAATTGCGGCCGAGGCAGGAATCAACGCTCTATGATCTGGCCCAACGCAAGCCCGTGCGACGTGGGGAACGACGAGTCCAATCCAACCAACCATCCCGGCCACTGCCACCGATGCGGCGACCAACACCGTGCCGACAGCGATCACCACGATTCGCAGCGGACGGATGCGCACGCCGAGTGCGGATGCCTCAGCGTCCGGCAGGGTCAGGAGGTTCATGCGCCACCGAAGGAGGGCGAAGAACGCAAGACCCAGAGCGGTGATCACTAGCAACGGTGGGAGGATCGTCCATCGGCTCCCGCTCAGTCCGCCGAGGAGCCAGTAGGTGATTGCGGGAAGATTGCTCAGCGGATCGGCGACGTACTTGATCAGCCCAAGCAACGCATTGAACAGCGCACTGATCAGGATGCCACCGATAACGATTACGAGGGTTGAGGACCCAAATCGCCACCCCACAAGCGACACCAAACCCACGGCTACGAGGGCAAATGCGAACGCTGATCCTTGGACTGCCGCGGCGCTTGCAGAGAACAGGAGGGCAATGGCCGCACCGAACGCAGCCCCTGAACTCACTCCAAGGATTCGCGAATCGACGAGAGGGTTACGGAAGAGCCCTTGGAACGCTGCACCACAAACGGCGAGATTCGCGCCGACGCATGCGGCGGAAAGCGCGCGAGGGAGACGAACACGGAGGATCAACGAACGAAGGGTCTCAGAAGCCCCGTCGAATCCAAGCAGCGCCGTGAACGCCTCATCGGGCCGTACACCGTAACGTCCGAGCAGAAGCGCGATGAGAAACAGCACTGGTGGGCAAAGGCTCAGAATCAAGATGGCGCGCCGGCGCGGGGCACTCATTGGCCGGCCATGTGCTCCAGTTCGGCCTCAGTCAGGCTGTAGTTGTAGTAGGAGACATAGAACCGTTCAATCTCGGCCGAGAGATCGATGTGAACCAGATCGGGGTAGAACAGTTTTGCCATCCATGCGACGCCGAGGAGCGATTCAGGAACCGGTGCATCCATCGGAGCGACTACCCGAGGCATCCGATGGATTCTTCCCTGTCGCACGGCGTTGATCGCTGCCCAATCGGCGTTTTCGAGGATGTCCTCCGTCTGGACCGGTCCGTATGGAGGAATGACAATCACATCAGGATTCCAGAGGAGAACCTGTTCGAGGTTCACGTCGTTCCAGTAGCCGGACAGGTCTTGCGACACGGACACCCCGCCCGCCGCCTCGATCAGGTGCGTCTGGTACATGTCTCCGCTGGCTACGCGGAGCAGGTCGGTCCCGAGGAAGAGAACGCGAACCCGAGTGTCGGAAGAGATGGATCCGACATCCGATGAAACAGACGCGACGAGACGGTCGTAATCGTCTACGAAGCGACTCGCTTTCTCGAGGGGATCCCGACCGAGCGCTTCTCCGGTGAGAAGGACAGCCGCCTTAAGCTGCTCCGGCGTTTCGACGAGATAGCGAATGACCGGGATGCCAAGTTCGGTTATCTGATCGGCGAATGCAGCGTGACGCGACCCGTCGACAAGAACCAATTGCACATCTCGAGAGACGACTTCTTCGACATTCGGATCGCCAAACGCAAGGATCTCACCAAGCCTGGGCTCAAGTCGGAACATCGCATCGGACGCCTTGGCGAGTCCCTTCACTCCGATGTACCAGGCCATCTCGAGACGTTCGGACGCTCCAAGCGTGTAGATGTAGAACGTTCCCGCACCATAGACACTGGCCAATCGCTCAACCGGCTGGGGCACCTGAACAGTAGCTCCGGTTTGGTCTGCAATCTCGACAACATCCTCGGCGAACGCTGTGCACATCAACATCAGGATTGCGGCCCCCACGACCGCCCCACGGGCCCCTCGTGTCATTGGGTCTCCTTTCCTCCGGCAGCACACTCTGCCGCACTCTCCTCAAGCCATCGAATGGTGCTCTCTACTTGGCTCCGACGGTACGATGCAGCCAGCTTGCCGAGCTCAACATCGTCGGATTCAACCTGCTCCTGCATGCAGAGATGCGTATGCAATGCCCGCAGCACCGCAATCTGTCGGGCAACGAGGTCGGCAACGCGTGCCGGCGCGAGCCTTCGAACGAAGTAGAGCTTCGCGAAGAACTCGATGCGGATCTGCCGCATGTGCGCAACCGGCGCCGCTGCCCAGTCCCAGAAGGCAGTGACCCCTTTTGTCGTGATCCGATAAACATTGCGTGATGGTCCGGACGACCCCGCCTCGACAGAACTCTCCACCCACCCCGCGCTTCTCAAACGGCGCAGCACCTGGTACAGCTGACTGGACGCGATTCGCCACAGGGCACCGAGTCCCTGAGAGAGGCGATCGCGGAGCTCATAGCCGTGCATCGGCGTCTCGACGAGATACCCAAGCAAGGCAAATTCAATGGCCAAGCCTCTCGACCGCCGCGTGTATTCCATAATGGAATAGTCTATCGCAAGAACTTCCTCCCAGCTACTCCTGTGCACTCTGCTCTCGGCGTGGTATGCCCTGGAACAGGCCGAAACTAGATCGGCGGCGAGAGTTCGACAATCTGTGCATCGATTGTCGCGCCGATGTCGAGCAGCGCGAACGTTGGTCGGCTGTGAGGTGGGGCAACAGCACCCGGGTTGATGAACAGCCGATCATTCCAATGCCTAATTACCGGGGCGTGGAAGTGCCCGAAGACGATGATCTCAGCATTGGGCAGCTGTGTGGCCATTGCTTGATAGAACAGCTCCATCTCCGGCGCTTCGTAGCTGAGGCCGATGTAGCGATTCTGCAATGCATGCCGCTGGTGACCATGCTTCAGCCCCACCAATCGGCCTCCAAGTTGAAGCGTCGTACGGTCTGGTAGACTGCGCGCGACTTCGGGAGGATCCATATTTCCCGAGACGGCTGTCGTCGGCGCAATCCGACTCAGAGCATCGATGACGTCTCGATGAACAAGGTCGCCGGCGTGGAGAATTGCATCGACTCCAGCAATTCGTGCGAGGAGATCTATCGGCAGGGAAGCGAGTGATGTTGGAACATGTGTGTCGGCGATCAACGCAACTCTCATGGTACTCCCCGCTTCCGGTCTGCGTACTCGCTGTAGCCGCCGATGTGGTTCGTCAACGTTCCGTCATGGAGCTCGACGATGCGCTCGACCACACGATCGAGGAAATAGCGATCGTGTGAGATGGTAAGGACGGCTCCCTCGAACATCTCCAATGCCTCCTCGAGGATCTCGGCCGAGCGGATGTCGAGATTGTTCGTTGGCTCGTCGAGGAGAAGGAAATTCGCGCCGGATATCACAATCAGCGCCAGTTGCAGACGACTGCGCTCTCCTCCAGACAAGTCCTCTGCTGGCCGCCTTGCTTGATCGTAGGTGAACGCGAACCGTAGCAGTGTCCGCATGGCGGAATCCTCCGAGATTCCGGCGGTGAATCGGAGATGATCGAGCAGAGAACAGCCTGGGTCGAGTGTCTCGTGCTCCTGGGCGTAGTACCCGGTGCGGATGCTCGGACCGAGCGTGACAAGTCCGGACGTCGCTTCTTCCTTTCCGAGAATGATTCGAAACAGCACAGACTTCCCTGCGCCGTTCGCCCCGACCAGTCCAACCCGTTCTCCATGGCGAATCAACAGATCGAGGTCGTTGAGAACCTCGTGGTTTGCGCCGGGCGCCATTTCCAGAGGGAACGACTTGCTGAGATGCTTGATCTCGAGGACCTTCGTGCTCCCCCGCCACCCGGGGAGGTTGAGATGCATCCGGCGCTCCTGATGGGAACGTTCGACGCGGTCCATGCGCTCGAGACGTTTGAGGATGGCCTGTCCCCTCTTGATGAACTTCGTATTGTCGTACACTGCCCCCCATGTCATCAGCCGCTTGGCCGATTGCTCCAGCCGCCGGATCTCCTTCTGTTGGTCGGCAAACTGCCGATCCTGAACCGCGCGCTGATGCTCCTTCTCTATCGCGTACTCGGAGTAGTTGCCCGAGAATCGCGTGAGCTTCCCTCCTTCGAGTTCGACAATCTCATCGACGACAAGATCGAGCAGATAACGGTCGTGTGACACCAAGACCACACCACCGGCGAATGCGCGAAGGAACTTCTCCAAGTATCGCTTCCCGTCAAGATCGAGGTGGTTGTCTGGCTCGTCGAGGAGAAGGATGTCGGGACGGGCGATGACGCGGGCAGCAACTCCCACGAGTTTTCGTTGACCGCCGGACAACTCGACGACTGGACGGTCGAAATCCATGTCGAGGAAGCCGAGGCTGTTGAGAATCGAACGAATCCTAGCATCCAGTGCAGGCCCGCCGAGGCGATCATACCGTTCGATCAGTTCCTCCTGGGTGTGCAGGACCGCTTCGAGGGCAGTGCTGTCCTCGTATACGTGGGGATCGGCCAGCTGCTCCTCAACCCGTGCGAGCGCATCTTCGATTTCCAAGAGCGCTACGGCGCCATGTCGTACGGCGGCGAACACTGTCTCGCTTGGCGCGAACTCCAAGGTTTGTGGAAGGTACCCGATCGTCAGGCCAGTTCGGTGTGCGACGGTTCCTTCGCCGGGAGAGATCTCGCCGACGAGAGCTTTGAGAATCGAGCTCTTACCGCAGCCGTTCGGCCCGACGAAACCGACAATCCGATCGTCATGGATCTCCCATGACAGATCGGTGACAACCGGTGCCGACGAATACGAGACAGTGATTCGATCTAGCGTGGTGGCAATCATTCTTCCTCCGGACGACAGGCTAGTCGAGCAATCTCCGAACATCCAGGCTGAATCTGGCCCGGGAAAAGGCACGTACAGGTCCACGGGTCGGGAGAGGAGTTCTCCTATGTAGTGCGTGCGGCCTACGGACAGATCGAACTCGCGCAGCGAGACCACAACGTGCATCTGCGGACGCAGCGTGCCATCACGACATGCTAGAACAGGAGAACCGCGGCAGTCAGGATGAAGACAAGCATGATTCCGATCGTCGTAATCGGCAGTGGATCCCGTCCAATGCGAGACATCGGGGATTCGCATTGCTCGAACACACACAACCTGACAGCATTTCGAAGTTGTATCTCCTTCTCTCTACCGACGCCGGCGATCGCCAGGTCCCCGACGAAAATGACCGGGTACTTCGATGGGAAGATTCCGTACTCCGTCGATAGGGTCCACATCAGATCGGCGGCTCCCGGTTCGGTATCCACGATGTGGATGACATACAACTCCGGGTAGATCTCAAGGAGACCGTCGAGCACTTCGTCCATGTGACGGCAGTCGTTACAGGCCTCTCGGGTGAACACAACGACATCCGGTTGTCTCTCCGCACCGGCGAGGCCGAACGACAACAGAAGCCAAACCGCGATTCCCATCCACAACATCCCGCTTCGTTTCCGGTCGTTCATTGCCCCTCCTTGTCGTGATCATGCCTCATCCACGGACAGATCGGCAACCGATCATGCCTGCGGCTAGTGGTCAACTCGCCGTCTGGAACGCTGTTTGAGAAGCCGACGAAGCTCCGGGAGAGCGGCCTCAGCTGCCCGCTCGCCTGCCTCGATCCCACCCTTCGCCTGCAGGTAGCTCATGATCGACAAAGAGAGCTCAGGTCGAATGAGGAGGTCCGGTGGGTGGGCGGCCAGTTTTTGGCGCAGGATCTCCTGTACGAGAATGGAGATCGATTGATTGAGAATGCTGTACAGTCCAGGCAGTGGTCGCTCAGGCCGTTCACGGAACAGCGACTCAAGGAGCTCGGTCAAACTGTGCGGAATCCAGGACTGATGCGTGAGACCCTCTCGAAGCTGCTCACCGATCCGATCCCAGACCTTGCGACCTCTAGGGGTTGTGCGTATTGGCCTTGGTGTGATGTCGACTGCGATCACGAAGTCGGCGCCAAGTTCGCGGCAGGTCTTGACGGGAACTGGATCGACGAGACCGCCGTCCACAAGCAGACGATCTCCTCGTCGGACCGGATGGAAGATCCCGGGGATCGCAGTGGACGCGCGAACGGCATCGATGAGCGAGCCCTCTTGCAGAGCCAGCGTCTCCCCTGTATCGATATCGCAGGCCATCGCGGCGTAGGGGATCGGGAGATTCTCAATGCGAACGTCCCCGAGAACCTCGGTAAGGATCTTCAATAGCTCGTTGCCGGAGCTGAGACCGGCTCGTGGGAACGTCGGGAGGAAGCTTCGGAACAGCCGATGGGCATCTGTATCAAGCCATTCACGCTCGACTTGATCCACCGGCAGTCCGACAGCATGAGCTGCGCCGATCAGCGCTCCGATGCTAGAACCTACAACAACCGACGCAGAGATCCCCTCACGCTCCAGTACCTTCAGGACCCCAGTGTGCGCCGCACCCCGTGCACCGCCCGAGCCGAGGGCAAGACCGATGCGGGGAGCTGTCTTGGAGAGCTTGCGGATCTTCATGCCTTGTATCCTAGCCGACACGGTCCGAGCGGACCACGGGAGGCAGATCTCGATGTCGAATGACTCCGCCCGCCTCTGCAGAACCGGTCTGGTTGAAGGCAGAGCTTGTCATCGCATCAGCGGCATCCCCATTCAGTGTCTAGCGTTCGTCGCCGACTCGCTCGATCTCGAAAACCACGGGGCGCAAGCCGTCATTGCAGCAGGTAATCGTCACGCCGGGCCGCTCGATCCAAGGGACCGTTGCGTTGTACATCACCATCGCTACTTCGTGACGGATGTCGGGCCATGCACGTTCGCAGAATCCAGCAGGCTTTGTGGGCCAGTCCTCTGAGACGAACGTCTGGCCTTCCTCGAAGATCGGGCAGACGGTGAAACGGTTCCGAAACGCTTCATCCTGGATGTACGTGTCGACCAGATCTTGATGCAATGTGCGTTTCAGAATGGTGATTCGGACCTTGGGCATGACTACTCCTCGATCCGTTGGATCCGAAACGTCACCGGCCGGAGGCCGTCGCTGCAGCAGGTGAACTCGGTCCCGGGCGTCGGGTTCGCTCCCATCATCGTCAGGGCGACGACCTTTCGGATGTCGGCCCAAGCCCAGTCACAGAACCCCTCAGGTTTCGACCCGAAAGGTCCCTCGACCTCGAAAGCCTGCCCGACCTCAAACACGGGGCAGATCTCCGCCTGATCGCTCAAATGCGGGAGGTACTGGTCGATGATGTCCTTGTGAAACGCCTTCTTGACGACGGTAATCCGTGCGCTGGCCATGGTGCCTCCTTATGGAGACAAGTGTACTACGCGGTGCATCTTCACGGTTTTGCCATCAGTCTGAGCGAAGCTGGCCAACAACCTCTTCTACGCTTGCGAGGCGGAAACGGAGGTTGTGGTTCGGGATGTGTCGATCCCATCAGCTCTCCTCGACAAGACAGGAGGTATGCAATGCAATGTAAAAGGCTGATTCAGCTGGCGGTGGGACTGTTCCTCGCCGGATCCGTCGTTGGCATCGTCGCAACCGATGCGATGGCGCAGGCGCAGTTCTCCGGGATGATGTTCGGCTTCGGCGACTATCCGGGAGGGACGCTGCACGAGGTGTTCGAGATGCAGCGCGGCGGGGAAGATGCCCCCATCCGGAGATACACGGTCGACATTGTTCCGGACGGGGACGGCTACCATATGACCGAGACGATCGACTCGCCGCTTCTCACACGCGATGACATTGGATCTGGCCTTGGTCGTAGCGGTGCAGCCGGCACTGCGGGCGCTCGCTACGATGAGGACGGGGCGCAGAAGAACATCGACCTGACGCCGCTGTCGGCGCTCGAGGAACGCGGCGTGGTCGTTGAGTCGAACCAGAACTACTACCTGCCCGATGGTGCGCGCTTGGTCACTGGGGATGTCGAGACGATCGCAGGGATTGAGGTCATCTTGGGAACGTTCATCCACCCGAGCTATCCAAGCCAGAAGGTGACGATGTCGTTCGCGGACCCTGAGATCGAGGCGTTGCTCCTCTTCCCGATCTACATGCTGCGGGAAGTCGACGGCGAACAGGACTACCTCGTTCAACTGGTCGAATTCAGCCACCAGCCATAGGAGGCACGATGATCGAAGTGAAAGCGGCAGCGCGCACGTTCGCGATGGGCTCTTCGCGGGTCCACGCACTGTGCGGTGTCGACCTGCGGATTGAGGATGGCGAATTCGTCGCGATCATGGGCCCGTCCGGGTCGGGCAAGAGCACGCTGATGTACCTGCTTGGCGCGCTCGACCGGCCAGACGAGGGGAGTATCTTGCACGGTGACGAAGATGTCGCTCGTTGCGATTCGGACGGACTTGCCGAGCTGCGCGGGCGGCGGATTGGCTTCGTCTTCCAGATGTTCAGCCTGATGCCGACCCTCTCGGCGTTCGACAACGTCGAATTGCCGATGATCTTTCAACGGGTGCCACGAAGTGAGCGCCAGGCGCGCGTAGTGGAACTGCTTGAACGGGTCGGGATGACCGATCGAGCGGAGCACTTGCCCAGTGAGCTATCCGGCGGAGAGCAGCAGCGAGTCGCAATCGCCAGAGCGCTCAGCAATAGGCCGGACCTGCTTCTCGCCGATGAACCGACGGGGAACCTCGACTCGAAGACAGGCGAGCAGATCATCCACCTGCTTGAGTCGCTGCACCGAAGCCGTGGTATGACGATCGTACTGGTCACGCACGATACGGCCGTAGCGAGCCATGCTGATCGAGTGGTGAGATTGTGGGACGGCGTCCTCTTCACTCCCGGTTCCACCGGGAGTGAAGAGGGAGAAGAAGGCTCACGGAGCGCGCCTTCTTCTGTTGGCTTGGCTGGCGAACTGAGGGGTCGTGAGATCGGCTTCTGTGATGGAACCGGGAGTGAAGAGGCGACGCAAGGACGCACCACAGGTCTGACTGCCGGGCGCGGCGATGAAGGAGATGAATCCAATGGTTCGTGACTACCTACGGTTGTCGATGAAGAGCCTCCGACACCGGTCGTTGCGTTCGTGGCTGACGGTGCTTGGCATCATTGTCGGGGTTGCAGCGGTTGTAGCGCTGATCGCGATTGGTGAGGGGATGCAGCGGTCGGTGGAACAGCAGTTCGAAACGATTGGCTATGACACGGTCATCGTCTTGCCGGCGCCCGAGGGGATGGGCGAAGGCGCTGCAACTGGAGGAGAAGCCTCCGAGGGCGGTCTCTCAGGGCAGGGACAGGCGGGCGGACGCGTGGGCGGGATGATGGGGGGATTCCTGGGAATGCGCGGCGGCGTCGGCGAAGCGTCTGCGGTGGACATGACAGCGCTTGAGGCGCTGCCGATGGTTATGAGAGCGGGCGCCCAGCGGACCGAAACGGCGATGGTCAGCTCTGAGGGCCTCGATGGACAAGGGTTTCTGCGGCTCTCTGGAATGACACCCTCAATGCCCGAGGATTTTCCCGGTTACTTCGGCGGCTATGTCCTTGCCGAGGGGCGGACCTTCACCGAGAACGACCTCTACGTGGTCGTTCTCGGTAGCAGTGTGGCCGGCGATCTCGGCGTCGGGGTCGGTGGCGAGATCATGATTGAGACCACACCGTTCGCGGTGATTGGCATCCTCGGTCAGCTGGACGAGGAGACGCGAGGCGGATTCACGATCGGGAACATGCGAAACTCTCTATTCGTCCCGATCACCGCCCTTGAGGAGTTGTACGGAGGTGCCGGCACGATCACACAGGCACTCGTTGAGGTGACTGGCGAGACGGACATCGAGCAAGCCAGTCAGCTAATTCGGGCGGCGTTCACCCAAGCGGGCACGCCGGTCATGACGACGACCGCATCAGAGCTAAGCGCTCAGATCACGGGTGTTCTGTCGAGTTTGAATATGACCCTGTCGGCGATCGCAGGGATCTCGCTCCTCGTTGGCGCGATCGGCGTCATGAACACGATGTACATGTCGATACTCGAGCGGACCCGAGAGATCGGCATCATGAAGGCCATTGGTGCCAAGGATCGGGATGTACTTGGCTTGTTCCTGATTGAATCGAGCGTTCTTGGCCTCTTCGGCGGAGCGCTTGGGATCTTGCTCGGTGTCGGTATCAGCGGATTGGCCGGACGGTTCATCTCTGGATCACTGAACCTTGGCGCAATCAGTCGGGTGGCCGGGGGAGCGGGGCTGCATCCGGCGTTCAGCGCGTGGCTGATCTGCGCCGCGCTTGGATTGTCGCTCCTTCTGGGCACGCTCGCGGGGGCATTACCCGCGAGACGTGGGGCGAAACTGCCGCCGGTCCGGGCGCTGAGATACGAGTAGGGAGGGGCGGATGCGACAGGTGCTCTGTATCATGGCGATGGTAGTCTGGATAGGTGGTGCGGGCGCACTCGCTGCAGGCTCAGTTGGCTGCATAGTTGAACTTGCGCCTGCGCTTTCCGGTCCGGTGTTTGGATTCGATGGGTCGTCGATCGTTGCCTACGGCGACTACGCGTGGGGAGAGATTGGCGAGACCGGTCGACCGGGTGGCGCGGCGGGTTCCCGGTTTGGTGAGAACGGATCATCGATTTGCGGAACGGTTTGCCTTCCGATCCCCGCGATGGGCGAAGGAACGATCGACATCGGTGTCTACCACAAGACGGACTTGGTGATCGACTGGCCGGTCGGCACATGGGCTCTTCTCGCCGACGCCTCGTTTTCGTCGAGAACCTCACGCATGGAGAGCTTTGCCGCTACTGCGAATGTGACGGCATATGGGGTATCGACGACGGCAACATTCTCCCTGATCAATCAGGGCGCAGGTCCACTGTCGGGGTTGACATTCGCGCTGGCAGGGACAGCACTCTCGGGTATGGGCGTCTCGCTGGAAGCGTCGTTTGGTGATCCGTTAGGCAGCTCGGGAAGCTCCTCATGCGAGTTCGATTTCCGGTCGTTGGTGCTTGGGCTGGAGGGTGTTCCGTGGGGCTGCTTTCATACCGATGCTGATCTGATGTTTGGGACACACGGGTTTGAGTGGACCGAGATCGACATCGATCTCGAGCTTGTCGATAGTTTGCTGACATTCGACGGAACGCTGTGGTTCGAGGCAGACCAGAAACGGCTGGATTTCATTCCCCGACTCAATCTCAATCAACGACAGTGCATCTGGTTCAACATCGAGATCGAGCCACAGACGATCGGCGTGGGGAAGGCGAATCTGATCGACTCGCTGGTTGTGCGTGGCTTCGGCGTGACCACTTGCGACGTTGGCTTGGCAGAGTTCAGCGTTGTGTCGACACTCGAAGGCGGATTGTACCGGTTGACTCGTTCGGCCGACCTAGATCTCCACGCGACGGACTACTACATCGCGCTCGATCCGGCCATCCACACCGGTCAGTATGTGCAAACCGGCCACAGGATGGTGTGGACCGCTGCGTGGGGATTCGCGAATTCGGAGTGGATCATCGATGTCTACTTTGACACCGGCTGTGCGGCGTTGTTCGACCTTGCGCTTCTCACCGCGGAGTGGACACAGCAGATGGACTCCGGCTTCGACATCCGGCTGGCGATGCAAATCGACTCCGCGGGGCTCAGTCATCGTCTTGAGTTCGGGATAGCGATCGAGTCGCTGCTTCCGTGAGCAGCGGGCCTTGCCGTGGGTAATCGGATGAGTGCAGCAGTTGACTGCGTTACAGCTGTCCACGCGTGGTCAGAAGAGCAGCTCGGGATGATCGTGCCCCGTCTTCTCTGCATACATCGCCCGATCGGCACGTCGGACGGTTTCCTCCCAGCCCTCGGTACCATCGGGCCGCCAGCGGGCGATGCCCATGGCAACCGTCAGCGGCTGCTCGATCAGGTCCGTTCGTTCGTTCCATGAGGAGAATGCCTGGCGAAGTCGAGTGACAATCGCGTCGATCTCTCCATCTGATTCGGGAAGGATCAACAGGAACTCATCCCCGCCGTATCGAATCACCAGATCGTATTCGCGGACGTGCCGGAGCAGCAGGGCTCCGATCTCCTTGAGAACCCGATCTCCGATTTGGTGGCCGAGACGATCGTTCACGGTCTTGAATCCGTTGATATCGAGCATCACCAGTGCCAAACGGTGTCCAGCACGCTTGGCACGCGATATCTCGGCCTGGATTGCATCGGGGAGGTGTCTACGGTTGTAGACACCAGTTAGCGCGTCTCTCCGTGCCTGCTCGCGCAATGCGGCTTGAAGACGGATTCGCTTAGTCGCCTCCTCGACATGCTGAAGGAAGAGATCGACCCAATGCTTGTCGGCCTCGGTGAAGGCATTCTCCTCTGCGGCAAGCAGGACAAGCACACCGATCTCGCGGATCGGTGCACAGATGGCGGAGTTCCACGTGCTATCAGTCCAGCTTCCACTTGGTATGTCGGCCGGCGAGTCAAAGCAAGCGCTCTCACCGGTCCGGAAAACTCTCGCCGGCAACCGATCGCTGTCCAATGGAAGAGAGACAGCGTTTGCTTCCGGCCAATCTGTGCTTTGGCTCGCACAAGCCAGTTCATCCTTGCCCGCGAGGAACACGGCACAAGACGTGTAGGGAAATTCATCTTTGCAGGTCTTGGAGACAAGGGCGACGATGCCCTCTTCGCTCCTTGTCGCCGCCAGCTGCAGAGCCGTTTCGTGCAGTCGGACAATCCGTGCACTGGTCGTTTCCAGGGCTTCTTCGATGCTTTTCCGCCGGCTAATGTCATGCAAAGTCACCGCATGTCCGAGTTGCTGCTGCCAGCGATCGGCAAGCGGCCAGACATGCACCTCAAAGCTTCTCTGCTGTGTCTCACTGCTGGATGTCCATTCGACGGGCTGTGTGGCAGGAGGTCCGGAAGCGAGTGGTGGAATGGCCGACACAAGGTCCCCCCCGATGGATGAGGCGCACCTGACACCAAGGATTTTCTCCGCAGCCGGATTCATGTCGACAATCTTGAACTGCGGGTCGGTGACGATCATCCCCTGACCGATCTCTCGTACGGCGACACTCTGCGCCAATGGGATCAGTTCGAGTAATCGAAAGCGAAAGAGGGCGAAGGCGAGGGCAAAGACAGACACCCCAAACGCCAGAGGTGTAAGGTCGAGTCGATGGATCGGGTAGAAGTGGGTCAAGTGGAGGGCATTGGCGATCCAAGGAGGCACTACAGCGAGCAGCAACGACACAGCCTGTCCGCGGTACAACGGCGTGGATCGAACGAGGCGATGCAACAGGAGAATCGAACCGCCCAGCATGAGAAGGAAGCAATAGACGTAATGAACCCAGAACCACGTGCCATACGTCTTGCCAATTGCCGCAAACGGACCACTGGTGTCCAGATGCATGTTGAGTTGCATCAGGGAATGGTGATCGTTGGTCCAAAGCAGGAGAATGGTGATTGCTGGGATCGCCGCTAGACCGAGCAATCTCCAGGCAGTCAACCACTTCCCGTGGTGGGTGTACTGCGTTGCGAAGACAAACCAGGCAACCGGTGCTGTGACAATCCCAATGTACTCGATGTCCGTCAAGAACAGCTTGGTACTCAAGAGCGGAGCGCCAAGCTCAAGGCCGTACCCAAGCGTCCACCACCACGTGATGGTTGTCAGGACGAGAAACGCATACCCACCGGGCAGTCGTCTTCGTCTCCATGCGATCGGAACGACGCCGAACAACATCGCGGCGGAAATGACCATCAAAGCGATTGCGTATGGGTTTGGATACCACATCGTCTTCTCTGTCCTGTCCTCTTGGCAGGTCCGAGTATACTCTCTGAGTTACCCCTGGGCCCATCTGGAGCGGCTGGGCAGTGCATGCGCATTCTCGGATCGGTAGCAGACGCGGCTCTAGTAGCTGTTTCCGGCCAAGGCTGATGATTTGCCGTACCGGTGTGTGATGCCAAGACAAAAAGGAGATCGCGAATGCTAGACCAACCCAGCGTAGGACGCGATGCTGTGGTGTCCTTGCGTGAGATCACGGGAGAGACGGTGATGACGATCTGTAAGCTGAGCGACACGATGCCGGAAGAGCAGACGAAGATGGTGGCGCCGAACGCGGTATCAATTGCGCAGGCACACTTCTCCGAGAACGCCTGGTTCCGCGCGATCTACGCCGATGACACGCCGGTCGGCTTCATCATGCTGTGGGACGATCCGGAGAAGGGAGAGTATTTCCTCTGGCGACTGATGGTCACTGCAGAGCACCAGCGGAAGGGGTACGGACGTCGGGCGATTGGGCAGCTTGTCGACTACGTCAGGACACGCCCGGGTGCCACGGAATTGAAGGCGAGCTATGTTCCGATGGAAGGCGGCCCAAAGGGGTTCTACCACAAACTCGGCTTCGAGGAAACCGGCGAGGTGTCCCACGGCGAGCATGTCATCCGGTTGCCGCTAACGTAGTTCGCCCGAAGCCACGAAACGCGAACGCGTTCCGCATTCAGTTCCCCAGGCTCTGAGCCGAGTCCTCACAAACTCTGCTAGTGCCTCTTTCATTTGGGTGATGCCGCTCTGATACCCTCTGGCAGAAGGAGGAACCATGTGTTCACTTCGCCTTCTTGTGACGTTGCTGATCGCGCTGGGCATCTCTTGGTTGGTATTGGGAGCCACGACGTACCGCGGGGTGAATGTAACGCTTGCCGGTGTGGGGCCCAATGAGATCCACCGCCTGGCAGAGACATGGAACGCGAACATCGTTCGTATCCGGCTTGCCGCGCACGATGGATGTGACTACTCGATCGTGGAGATTTCCGACCCAGCGACAAGCACTGATCCGATCCTGCTGGAGCTTGACAATGTGATCGAGGCATGCCGTGTCAACAGTGTTCGTGTGGTCCTGGACATCCACCAGTTCCCGGGCTACTCAACCTACGATCAGAGTGAGAAAGACTTCCGCTTGTGGCACGATGAGGAGCTTCAGGATCGGTTCATCCAGTACTGGCGGGGCATAGCAAGCCGGTACGCAGAGTACGCAGACATCCTCTATGGCTACGACCTGCTGAACGAACCGATCTACCCAGACCTGGAAACATGGATCGATCTTGCCAACCGGACGGCCAAGGCCATTCGTGAAGTCGATTCTCACAGCGCGATTATCGTAGAGTCCAAGGGGGGCTCCGTGGCTGCTTTCTCGGAGCTCGCACCGATAGACGACGACCATGTGATCTACAGCGTTCACCCTTGGAACCCGCAGCCTGTGGCCATGCAAGGCGCTCTAGGAAATCCAACGGGGATTGCATATCCCAATGGCGCTTGGGACAAGGATCTCCTGCGTGAGATCCTCAGGCCTGTGGTGGATTTCCATCGACGGTATGGTGTTCAGATCCTTGTCGGCGAGTTCGGTACGACAGCGCAGTCCCCCCCCGACTCCCGAGCCCGCTATCTCGACGACCTGCTGAGCTTGTTTGAGGAGTACGAGTTCGACTATACCTTCGCCTCGTATCGCAAGTACTCGACCTACAGCCTTGAGCATGCAGCCTACGTGGCCTCGTACGCGGTTGTCCCCATGTATGTCGAGACGACAGATGCGCTTGCCAAACTGAAGGAGTACCTAGCACTCAACGTCGGCTCCCCCACACCACAAACGACAGAACGCTCCATCTGCCTGTTCGACACGTCTCATTGGCTGGTTGGAGAGGAGAGCAATGTGTTCAGCTTGGACTACGCTTGGCGACTGACCGGTCCCTGCGATGTGGTCTACCATCATGTCGGCGACATCACAAGCAACTTACTACAAGGCGTTTCTCTGCTTGTGACCGGCAATTCACATGGCACGGAATACCGAGACCAGGAGATCGCTGCCATTGTGGACTTCGTTCAGGCAGGAGGCGCGTTGCTACACTACGAGGGCACAGCTTCGTCGCCTTCGATCAACCGCCTGCTTGAACCGTTCGGGATTCAGCGCGATCCCACGCCGATCTTCTCGCTGTCGCCTGCTACGCCAGACGACCATGGCGATAGTTTCTGGACCGATCCGATCGGGCAGCCGATTCCAGGAATGTGTTCCGAATGCTCCTTCCTGGCAAGCCGCGTCGGCAGTTTTTTCCTCGGTTCGGGCGCGACGCCCCTTGCGATATCTCCATCGGACACATGGAAAGATGCGAACCGCAATGGTGACTTCGACGAAGGAGAAAAAACGGGCCCCTTTGTCGTCATTGCGGCGTCGCAGCTGGGCGACGGCCGGATGGTTGCCATCTCGGATGAGGGAATGGTCGACGTCTGCAATTGGATGGTGCTTCGGGGGGCTGTTGACTGGCTCCTTGCCAACGATTCGGGCGATGCGCCGCATGGGAACCCGGCATGGTCGACTGACATTCCGTCAATTCCAGATGCGGATAGGACTTTCACGGGCTTCTTCCCGCCGACATCCGCAAGAGAACGAGGGGCTGCGCCTGTGATCCGAACTCTTTTCGACGAAGGTCACAACGAGGGCAATACCATCTCGTTTGATCGCGCGATCGAGCTCAGCCCGGAGAGCCCTCAGAATCGCTCCTACGGACTTCTTGCCGCGGGGCTTGGCGTGTCATATGTCGTAGATCGAACGGAATCGACACTGACGAGTGGATTGCTCGATGACTACGATGTACTCGTTGTCGCAAACCCCCGCCTGCGCTTCACCGCATCGGAACAAACAGTGGTCCGGCAATTCGTACACAACGGCGGTGGGGTGTTCGTGCTGGCAGCGGGTCGTTCAACACCCTTGAACGAGCTTGCTTCGCGGCTGGGGATAGAGTTCTCAGGCCACAACATCCTGACGTCCGCCGAAACGTCCGACGTCTACTCCTTGAAGATATCTGCCATCGAGAGCTTCCCAGGAGCTGTGGCTCCCGTGCCTTCGCTCGCCTTCGACTACGCTACATCTGTGGTGCCCTCGCCTTCCCTTCGTGCGATGGCCTGGAGCGGCGAGGATACGTGGCTCGATTCGGATTGCGACGAACTCCAGGATGCCGAAGAGCCTACGGGTCCGTTCGTCGTAGCGGTGAGGGGAGAGTATGGTCGAGGACGCATCGTCGCTGTGGCAGATAGCTACGCGTTCATCAACTATCTCGTGGCCAGCGAGCCGGCCAACTTCACATTCTTTGTCAATGCGATCGAGTGGCTTTTCCCATCAAACCAAATCGTCGATGGCTGGCTTGGGACAGCAGACGAAGGGCGACTTCCGGTGGATGACTTCGAGTTGAGCGATGAGCTCACGCACGTGTCTTCCAGGTGGAGCGACTACACCTGGGGCGGCGCTCGATTCCTGTCGCCGCCGAGCACGGAACGAGACGAGTCTGGCGGATTCCTGGGGATGCGGATGTCAGGATCTGGAGGAGGGGTCGGCGTTTCGTGTTCTCTTTGGGGGGCCAATCTCTCGGACTATGAAGGTATCTACATCCAGTACACGGCATCGAGCCGGCTATCCCTCGGGCTCAACTTGATGAGCCTGAACGACGATTGGGAAACGGGAGAAGTGGACACATACTGCGTCCACCAACTCAACCAACGGGGCACGGCGACCGAGGTCCGGATTCCCTTCACCTGTTTTGCAGTGGAGTCATGGCGATGTGCGCAGTGTCCAGGCTGCTCGACAACTGTCGATCCGTCATGCCTCACGCACCTAGGGATTGAGATCATGGAGTGGTCTGGCGAATTACGCATCTACGAAGTCGGGTTCTACAGAGACTAGTTCCGCGTACGATCGGCTTCGCGGATCACCCAACGCATTCAAGATCATGACAGGCGAACCTCGGAATAGTCGCTCCGTGAGCACTCTGCTGCACTGTCTCGTATCCAGATCAGCCACATGTTAGCACGCAGCGACATGCGAACGCATTCCACATTAAGTCCCCTAGGCTCTGCCCAGGGGGCTTGAACTCGAAGCCCTCGGATCGGTCTACAGCACGTGTGCCAAGTCGGTTTCCCAGCGGCCGTGGTACGTGCGGTCGCACATCTCGGCGACGGCGGCGAGGGGGACGAGGGCGTTGGTGTTCATGCGTGCTGCTTGCGGCGCGCTGTACCCCCAGGAGCGGATGGCCATCCAGGTCGATGGCTCGCGGTTGGCCGGGTTGTCGGGGATGGCAGTTGCTGAACCCGTCTTGTCGGTGAGTGCGTCGACGTAGGCGCGATCGGGGTTCAACCGGCACCACAGCCCGGCGGTGTGGTGGAACCCGTCGTACGCCTGGTGGATGTGCGGCTTGTCGATCGCTGTCTGGACATGGTCGGCGGCGGCGAAGACGAGCATCACCTTCAGATCGGGTAGCACCTGGCCGAGGCGCGGGTAGTTCCAAACGGTCTCGCGAAACGGCCAGTCTGCCGCGGCATCCTCCGGCGTGGCCAGCGTCTCCGGCCAGGTCTCTCGGGTCAGGCTGCCGTTGCCGAGCAGCGCCTGCAGGAGATCGATCGACCAGTAGTCTTTCCCAACCATCTGCGGGTGCTTGAACGAACAGATGAAGCTGGGCCTGCCATCCACCGCAAACGCGGGGCGGCCGTGCTCGGCCGACCAATAGACGGTCGAGTAATCGATCGCAATCGACGTCGGCGTGTATCCGGCAGGGTCGTAGAACGGGTTGTGCACCGGACGGCCCGAATCCTCATCCCAATACCCCGGTTCGAGCGGGTAGAGGGCGTCGATCGTCGGGTTCTCGCGGCCGACGAAGAAGTCCACCGCCTGCAGATCCTCGCCGTGAAGGGCAAGCAGGTTCGTCGCGGCGATCCCCGAATGGGAGAAGGCGTACAGTCCGGCGACGTCATAGAGCACCGGCACATCGACGTATGCGTCGAGCGTGTGGCCGTGGATATCCACAGTCTCGCCGCAGGCGAAGCGGACGACATCGCGCAGCGCGGCGAGGCAGTCCGGCCCGCCGTAGTCGTACGTTCCTTCGCTCGAAACGCCAGTTCGTGCGTCGATCTTCCCCGGCCAGAGGTAGGTAACGTAGGCTGCGCCGAGTGCGTCGGGGTCGAGTTCGACCTTGAAGCCGGAGGAGGACGTGAAGAAGCCGGAGACGTTGACAACGACCGGCGCGCCGTCGGGGAAGCGTGGTTCGCTTGGGGAGCGGACCGCGACGGCGATCCGGCCGATCCCTTCGGATGTGATGTATGTTACGTTCATCCCGTCGGGCAGCGTGGCGGTCGGCAGCGTATCCTGAGTGGCCCCGATGGGAACGCCCACCGGTTCCATCGAGTTCAGGTTGTAGGTTCTGTCGGCCATCTGGTAGATCGCAGCGAGCTCGTAGAGCGGCTTCGGGATGTCGACCGGGATCGCATAGCGGAACGGATCGCTCCAATCGGGCGGTGCGGTGTTCGGCGACAGATCCGGCAGCCGCCGGCCGGCGAGGCGGGGATCGACAGCAGCAAGATGCGCCGGGCTCGGGTTGATCCGAACCCAGGCCCCATGATCGTTCCAGCTATCGAATGCCTGATGGATGTGCGGCTTGTCCGGCATCGCCTGGACGTGATCCCGGGCGCCGCAGAGGACCATCGCCGCAAGATCCGGGATGTTCTCGACCGCGGCGGCGGCGAGCCGGACCGACTCACGAAGATCCCAGTACGCCTCGGCGTCTTCGAGTGAGACGAGTTCGTCCGGCCAGCGGACGCCGAAGAGATTGCGCCCGACGAGTTCGTGCATCACCGGCCTTGAGTACGTGACGCGTCGATCGTCGACCGGGTAGCTATCGAGCGGGAAATCCTCGCGGAGATCGAGGACACCGTCCCCGTTTAGGTCAGGGACCGGGATGTTCCGGTTTGGGTCCTGAACGGTTGTGTAGGTTCCATCTCCGGTGCCGTCATGGACGAGCGGGTAGATGTCCTGCGCTCGGTCGAACGCGAGATCGCTGTAGTCGACCGGGAGAACGAGCGAATCATAGCCGAGGACACGCGGGTTCCAGTAGTCGCCTTGGCCGGTCCCCGGCTTCAGCCAAACGCGCCCGAGGTCGCGGGTGGCGATCTGGCTCGACACCGGCGTCTCCCACTGGATCAGGTAGCGTAGGTGGCCGGCCAGCAGCTGCCCGTGAAGCGCCGCGACGGCGGCAAGGATGTTGCCGCCGTTTGACTCACCGATCATCCCGAGGTTGTCATGGAGCACCGGGACCGGAACGATCTCATCGATCGTCCGCCCGTCCGCATCTCGGAGCTTCCCGGCGGCGTACAGCAAGACATCGCGCAGCGCGGCGATGCAGTTCGTCCCGCGATAGTCGTACGCGCCATCGGAAGCCAGGCCGCTGTACGGATCCTCGCCGCCCGGGAAGATGAATGTAATACAGATCACATCATCGGCCTCCGGTGGGAGGCCGTGGTCGATCCCCTTGACTTCGAACCCGCCGTGAACCCAGACGAGGACCGGCGCACCGGTCGGGTAGCGAACGCTCTCGACGGTTGGGCAATACACGCGGACCGCCAGCGTTCCGCTTGGGGTCCCGGTGCTTTCCGAGGGAAGCCGCACGTCGAGGGGAACCAGCGGGCTCGGCGGGGCAGGTTGTGCGACGGCCACGGCGACCGCTGTGCAGAGGATTGCGATGGCCGTGACCGCGATGCCGATGGCAAGAATGCTTGATGCTCTGTGGTTCGATCCGGTGTTCACGCCGACCTCCTTGGGGATCCGGGCTTCCCCAATCTACCACGGAATGTCGGCGCTGTTCCGGCGGGCGGCGCGCTACCGGCCGAGCACCGCACCCTCGGCGGCCGGGCGAACGGCTGCGGCGTACCGAACGAGAAAGCCGACAGACACACGTGGAGCCGGCTTCTCCCAGTTGGCGCGTCGCTTCTCCAGCACGTCTGGCGCGACATCGAGCATGAGCTTCCGGGACGGGATGTCAATCTCGATCATGTCACCGTCAGCGACGAGAGCAATAACGCCTCCAAGTGCCGCTTCGGGGCCCACATGGCCGATGGCGGCGCCGCGAGTTGCGCCGGAGAAGCGGCCGTCAGTGATCAATGCGACGCGATCGTCGAGACCTTGTCCGGAGATGGCCGCGGTGGCGAGAAGCATCTCGGGCATCCCTGGTCCGCCGCGCGGTCCCTCGTAGCGGATTACGACGACGTCGCCGGGTTCGATGTCGCCACCAAGGATCGTTTCAAGCGCCGCGGATTCACCGTCGAAGACGCGGGCTGGCCCACGATGATGCAGCATCCCCTCAACCACGGCGCTTGCCTTCACGACGCCGCCGTCCGGCGCCAGATTGCCTCGGAGGATCGCGATCCCGCCTTCGGGACGGTACGGTTCGTCCGCTGCCCGGATGACGGTGCCACGTCGTGCCGCTGTACCGACAACGTCGGCGATCGTTCTTCCTGCGACGGTTCGAGCCGTCCCATCGGCAAGACCGGCGCGGAGCAGCTCGGCCAGAACCGCCGAGATGCCGCCGGCCTCGTCGAGATCCTGAAGGTGGTGCGGGCCGACCGGGCTGAGCTTGACCAGCGACGGCGTTTGGCGGCTGATCTCATCGAACCGATCCAGCGTCAACCGGATGCCCGCTTCGTGTGCGATGGCGGGAAGATGCAGTGCGGTGTTCGTCGAACCGCCGATCGCCATGTCGACGGCGATGGCGTTGCGAAACGCGGTTTCGGTCAAGATGTCGCGTGGCGTCGTCTGTTGCTCGATCAAGCGAAGAACGGCGGCGCCGGCCCGCTTGGCGAGGCGCACACGCGCAGCGCTGACGGCGGGAATTGTGCCGTTGCCCGGCAGCGCCATGCCGAGCGCTTCGGCGAGGCAGTTCATCGAATTGGCGGTGAACAATCCGGAGCAGGAGCCGCATCCGGGGCATGCGGCGAGTTCGAGTTCTGCCAACTCGTCCTCGCTGAGCGTCCCGGCGTGAACGGCGCCGGTCGCTTCGAACATCGTCTTCACATCGATCGATTCACCGTCGTGCCGACCGGCGAGCATCGGTCCGCCTGAGACGAGAATCGCCGGAATGTCGAGACGGGCGGCTGCCATCAGCATCCCTGGAACGATCTTGTCGCAGTTGGGCAACAGCACAAGTCCGTCGAGCCGGTGGGCGTTGACCATCGCCTCGACCGAGTCGGCGATCAGTTCGCGGCTCGGGAGGGCGTAGCGCATCCCCTCATGTCCCATCGCGATGCCGTCGCAGATACCGATGGTGTTGAACTCAAACGGGGTCCCCCCGGCGCTTCGGATGCCGGCCTTGACGGCATCGGCGATCCGATCGAGATGCACGTGACCGGGGACGATCTCGTTGTATGCGTTGGCAATCCCGATTAACGGCCGATCAAGCTCTTCGGGCGTAAGGCCCGTAGCATAGAATAGACTTCGGTGGGCGGCTCGTCCGATCCCTCGCTTGGCGCGATCGCTTCTCATGCTGAATCCTCCTGGCTTTGCATTCTTCGTTGCGCGGTGTCCCGAACGGCCGCTGCGATGCGATCGCCCATCTCCACCGTTCCAACCGCCGATTCCGACGGTTGGGCCAGATCGCCGGTCCGCACGCCCTCGGCGAGGGTGCGGTCGACGGCCGATTCGACTGCAGCAGCCTCGTCGTGAAGCTCCAATGAATGCCGAAGCAGCAGTGCGGTACTCAGAATCGTTCCGATCGGATTCGCGATCCCTTGTCCGGCGATGTCTGGTGCGCTGCCGTGCACTGGCTCGTAGACACCAAGCTTCCCGGCCCCGAGCGAGGCGGACGGAAGCATCCCAAGCGATCCAGTGAGCATCGAGGCCTCGTCACTCAGGATGTCGCCGAACATGTTCGGCGTCAACATCACATCGAAACTGGATGCGCGCTGGAGCAGATGCATCGCCGCTGCGTCGACGAGGAGGTGCTCGAGCTGGATGTCGGGGTACGCCTTTGCCTCGCTACTCACCACCTGTCGCCACAGGCGGCTGGAGGCGAGAACGTTCGCCTTGTCGATCGACGTCACCTTGCCGCGGCGTGCCCCGGCAAGCTCGAACGCGACGCGAGCGATCCGAACGATCTCGGACTCGGTGTAGCGCATCGTGTCAAACGCGACCCCATCGGAGCTTGGCTCTTGTTTCGAGCCGAAGTAGATGCCGCCGGTCAGCTCTCGAACGATCACGAGGTCGGTTCCCACGATCCGGTCCGGCCGAAGCGGCGAGGCAGAGAGCAGTGCGGGCGAGAGTCGAACCGGCCGAAGATTGGCATACAGCCCAAGCTCCTCGCGAAGCCCGAGCAGCCCCTGTTCCGGACGGACAGCCGCGGTCGGATCGGACCACTTCGGTCCGCCGATTGCGCCGAGCAACACGGCGTCAGCGTCGCGACAGGCTGCGAGTGTTTCCTTCGGAAGCGGAGATCCTGTCGCGTCGATCGCTGCTCCGCCGACCGGACACTCGGTGAACGCGAACCGATGGCCGAACGTTTCGGCAACGGCATGGAGGAGCTTGATCCCCTCGCGGACGACTTCCGGACCGACGCCGTCGCCGGGCAGGCTGACGATGTGTTTGGTCATGTTCGTTGTCCTTTGACTGAGAGTGTAGTGGCAGCTGGCGCTGGGCAAAGCGCAACCTCGAATGCGTCAACCAATGCGATCCAGCTTGCCTCGATGATGTTGTCCGAACAGCCGACGGTGCTCCACGAGCGGGTTCCATCGCTCGATGTGATCAGTACACGAGTCTGTGCCGCCGTGCCGGCTTTGCCGTCGAGGATGCGTACCTTGTAGTCGGTCAGGCGGACGGAGGCCAGCTGCGGATGCGCCGGAAGCAGCGCCTTTCGCAGCGCGGCGTCAAGCGCGTTGACCGGTCCGTTTCCATCGGCCGCGGTGTGCATCGTGTGCTCGCCGACCCGCACCTTGATCGTCGCCTCGGCAGACATGGCGCCGTTTTCGCCGTTTCGGATCAGGACGTGGAAATCGATAAGCTCGAACGGCGGGCGGTACGCATCGTCGGTTCGGCGGATCATCAGTTCGACTGAACCTTCCGCGCCTTCGAACTGGAATCCTCGTCCCTCGAGCTCCTTGATCTGTGCGAGAACCGTCGACGCGGTATTGCTGCATCCGAGTTCCAGCCCAAATTCCTCCGCTTTCTGAACCACATTGCTGCGGCCGGCCAGCTCCGAGATAACGATGCGGCTTCGATTCCCGACCCGGCTCGGATCGATGTGCTGATACGTCTCGGCATGTTTGCGTAGCGCGTTGACATGCATCCCCGCCTTGTGGGCGAACGCGCTCGATCCGACGTACGCGAGGTGCGGATCGGGACGCTGGTTTGCCAGCTCACTGATCGCATGTGCCATCTCACTCAAACGAGCCAGTTGCTCGTCGCGAACGCAACGATGGCCAAGCTTCAGTTGCAGCGTCGGAATGATTGAGCAGAGGTTGGCATTGCCGCACCGCTCGCCGTAGCCGTTGACTGTCCCCTGCACGTGAAGAGCACCTGCCTTGACAGCGGCGATCGTTCCGGCGACGGCCGTCTCGATATCGTTGTGCGCATGGATCCCAAGCGGCGAATCAATGGCACGTCCGGCCGCTTCGACCATTGATCCGATCTCTACGGGCAGTGTTCCGCCGTTCGTGTCACACAGAATGGAAACCTCAGCACCGGCCTCGACGGCGACATGCAGTGTCTCCAACGCGTACGATGCGTCGTCGCGATAGCCGTCGAAGAAGTGCTCTGCATCGTAGAAGACGCGGCATCCGCCCTCGCGTAAGAAACAGATTGTTTCGTCGATCATCCGCAGGTTCTCTTCCGGTGTTGTGCCTAGGACCTCTGTCACGTGAAGCAACCAGCTCTTCCCGAAGACGGTGACGATCGGGGTTCGGGCTGCAAGCAAGGCGGCAAGGTTCTCGTCCTCTTCGACCGCCACGCCCGCTCGCCGCGTGCTGCCGAACGCAGCAATCTGCGCGTGGGCAAGCGGAAGATCGGCCACGCGCTCGAAGTACTCCTGATCCTTCGGATTTGAGCCGGGCCATCCGCCCTCGATGACGTCGATGCCGAGGCGGTCGAGCCACTCGGTGATTCTGAGCTTGTCGGCGAGTGAGAATGATAGCCCTTCACGCTGCGAGCCGTCACGAAGCGTTGTGTCGTAGAGCGAGATTGTCTGGTTCATCGTCTTGCCCTTCTCTGCGGGAGGGTTCCAGCTGCAATGCGATCGCGGGTGTACGCAATGAGACCGCCGGCGCGGATGAGCTCCAGCATAAACGGCGGAAACGGTTCGAATGTGATCTGCGTCTCGAGTGTCAGGTTGCGGACCCGTCCGCCTTCTAGGTCGACGGCCCACTGTTGCCCGTTGCGTGCGTCGGCGAGCGGCAAATTGGGACAGACGACGATTGGGAGCCCGATGTTGAGCGCATTGCGGTAGAAGATCCGAGCGAAACCGGTGGCGATGACGCAGACGACACCCGCTGCTTTGATTGCCAGCGGTGCATGCTCGCGTGACGAGCCGCAGCCGAAATTGTCGTCGGCGACGATCAGATCGCCCGGCGTGACGGCGTCGGGAAAATTTGCATCGAGGCCCTCCATGCAGTGGCATGCCAGATCGGCCGGGTCCGAGCTGTGCAGGTACCGCGCCGGGATGATCGCATCGGTATCGACATTCTTGCCGAAAACCCAGATTCGTCCAGAACTCGTCATGTCACGACCTCCTCGGGATGTGCAAGACGACCGGCGATCGCCGAGGCGGCGGCCACGGCAGGTCCGGCGAGAACGACCTCGCTATCAAGCGATCCCATCCGTCCGCGGAAGTTGCGGTTCGTTGTGCTGACGGCCCGCTCGCCTGCCGCCAGAACCCCCATGTGTCCCCCGAGACATGGCCCGCATGTTGGCGTGCTGACAGCCGCTCCGGCCTCAAGGAAGACCTCGACCAGGCCTTCGCGAACTGCATCGAGCTGAACGCTTGGGCTGCCGGGGATCACGATGCAGCGCACGTCGGGATGAACCCGGCGTCCGCGAAGAATCTCGGCCGCGATCCGCAGATCCTCGATGCGTCCATTGGTGCACGAGCCGATCACGGCTTGACTGATCGGCACCGATCCGGCTTCGCAGACCGGCCGTACGTTCTCGGGAAGATGTGGGAGTGCGACGAGCGGTTCGACCGCCGGGACATCGATCTCCAACATCCGGGCATATGTCGCATCCTCATCGGCGGCGATGAACTCGATCGTACGGTCCGTTCGTCCGTCGAGGTAGGCGAGAGCCATGTTGTCGGCAGGGAACAGACCGGCCTTTCCTCCAGCTTCGATGGCCATGTTGGCGATCGTGAACCGGTCTGCGATTGACAACGAGTCGAGAGCGGATCCACCGAATTCGAGTGCTGCGTAGGTCGCGCCGCTGACACCAAGACGGCCGATGGTCTCGAGAATCAAATCCTTACCGCCGACCCACCGGGACGGCGTGCCGCGCAGATCGATGCGGATCGTCTCTGGGACGCGCATCCAGACGGCTCCGGTCGCCATCGCGACGGCGATGTCGGTTGAGCCCATCCCGGTGGCGAAGGCGCCGAGTGCCCCTGCAGTGCAGGTATGCGAATCGGCACCGACGATCACGTGACCGGGGATTACGAGACCGAGCTCATGCAGCAGCACGTGCTCAATGCCGGCCCGGCCGACATCATAGTGGTGTGCGATCGACTGAAGCTTGGCGAACTCGCGCATGAGCGATGCCTGCTCGGCCGACGCGATATCCTTGTTCGGTGTGAAGTGGTCTGCGACAAGGACGATCGCTTGCGGATCGAAGACGTTCGCCACGCCCAGAGCGTTGAACTCGCGGATCGCGATTGGCGCGGTAATGTCATTTGCCAGAACGAGATCCACGGCAACCTCGATGAGGTCGCCCGGCCGAACTGGATCGCCGCCGTGCGCACCTTGCGATGTCACCCGGCGTGCGGAGAGGATCTTCTCTGCGAGAGTCAGCGTCATCATCGTGCTCCTACTGATCGACCTCGGGATGCCTCAAGCCGCGCATCTTCCGTGCCATGTTCACCTTGCGCAGGGCCATCGTGTCCCACTTCAGGGCCCAGCCCTTGATCTCTACGTCTTCGCAGCTTGCTTGCTCGGATGGCATCTCCACGTGCAAGGACGGTTCCTTCACATCTCCGTTGGCGGAGGCTTTGTCGATTTGCTTCACCATGATTCTCTCCTTCGTTTCTCCTTTGATCTTGCTGCGTCACTCTGGATCATCCGCGTCACCGGTCACCGGTGATGCGGCCCGTCGTTCGATCAATCGATTCAGCGCATTGATGTAGGCGTATGCGCTGGCCACGAGAATGTCGGTGTCGGCTCCATAGCCGCCGATTCGCATCGCTCCCCTGTCGGAGCTGATACGCACACTGACAGCACCTTGTGCATCGATTCCCTCGGTGACCGCGTGGATCCGGAACTCCTCCAGCCGGTTCGGGACGCCGACGATCTCATGAATCGCACGGTAGATTGCATCGATCGGCCCAGTCCCCACGCTTGCGTGGATCCGCTCCTGCTCGTCGGGACCGATAAGGCGTGCCGTCGCTGTTGAGAGACCGGGACGTCCGGCGGCAACCTGGAGGTCTACCAGTCGGTAGGCATCGTCGGATCTGTGAACCAGATCGGCAATCAGTGCCTCGACATCGGCATCATTGACTTCGCGTTTCTTCCCAGCCAATTCCTTGAACCGGTGGAATGCCGCCTTCAACTGACTTGCATCGAGCTCATAGCCGAGGTCTCCGATGTGCTCTGCGAATGCATGCCGTCCTGAATGCTTCCCCAGCACGAGACTCGAATCGGAAAGACCAATGGTCTCGGGACGGATAATCTCGTACGTCTCCTGATGCTTGAGGATGCCGTCCTGGTGAATCCCCGACTCGTGGGCGAATGCATTGGCGCCGACGATCGCTTTGTTCGGCTGGATCGGGAGCCCGGTGTAGTGGCTGACCATTCGGCTTGCGTGAGCGATCTGGGTTGTGTCGATCTCCGCGCCAAGATCGTAGTGTCCGTGGCGTGTGTACAGAGCCATGACCACTTCCTCGAGCGCCGTATTCCCAGCACGTTCGCCGATCCCGTTGATCGTCACCTCGGCCTGTCGAGCTCCGGCTCGAAGTCCGGCGAGCGTGTTCGCTGTTGCCATCCCCAGGTCGTCATGACAGTGAACCGATACGACAACGCTCCCATCGTTCGGGATGGATCCGACGATCCGTCCAATCAGCGTCCCGAATTCGTCCGGCGTGCTGTACCCGACGGTATCGGGGATGTTGATCGTGGTGGCACCGGCGTCGATCGCTGCAGCCACCATGTCACACAGAAACTCCGGATCGGCGCGGCTGGCATCCTCGGGGGAGAACTGAACCGACTCGCAGTACGACTTCGCTCGAGTGACCGCTGCTCGTGCGCGCTCGATGGCCTCGACGTGCGTCATCCGCAGCTTGTATTCGAGGTGGATCTCCGAGGCGGCGAGGAACGTGTGAATCCTTGGCCGCGTAGCATCTTGAACTGCCTCCCATGCGGCATCGATATCGGCATCGGTGGCCCGAGCCAGCGCGCAGATCATCGGGGCCGGCCTCTCGCCGTCCTGCCCGGCTTCGCGAGCTACCCGCTCAACGGCGAGACGATCCTCATTGGAGGCGGCAGGGAAGCCGGCTTCGATGATCTGGACGCCCATTCGGGCGAGTAGCCGTGCGATCTCCACCTTCTCCGCTGCACTCAAGCTTACGCCGGGCGACTGCTCTCCATCCCGGAGTGTTGTGTCGAAGATCCGGATTCGATCAAGGTGTTCCCGTGTCACGCTCGTTCTCCCTTGTCCCGTGTTCGTACGATCTACTCGCCGCGGTTCTCCGGTCGGAGCGAGCGCACGGCTGCTCCTGCTTGCCACATCTCGGATTCCCTCATCCGGCGTAGCTCCTCATCGAGGTGTTCCTGGTAATCCGGAGCTCCGTTTGCCTCCAACACAATTCGTGTCTCTTCGCCGCTGACGACGCTGCTGTAGAGCTCATCGAACACTGGCGCGACGGCTGCTTTGAACCGGGGGAGCCAGTCAAGCGCTCCGCGTTGCGCGGTGGCGCTGCAGTTGGCATACATCCAGTCCATCCCGTTTTCTCCGACCAAGCGGATGAGACTCTGGGTTAGCTCCTCGACGGTCTCGTTGAACGCCTCACTCGGGCTGTGGCCGTGAGCTCGCAGGGTGTCGTATTGTGCTTCCATTACGCCGGCGAGGGCACCCATCAAGATGCCTCGCTCTCCGGTTAGATCGCTGAAGACCTCATTCTCGAAGGTCGTCGGGAACAGGAAACCGGAGCCGATCCCGATGCCAACGGATAGTGCGCGCTCGGTGGCTCGACCGGTGAAATCCTGGCGGACTGCGTAGCTGCTGTTGATCCCGCTTCCTGCCAGATAGTTCGCGCGGACGCTAGTCCCCGATCCCTTTGGAGCGACGAGGATGACATCGACGAACGACGGCGGAACGACGCCGGTTTGGTCGCTGTACGTTGCCGAGAAGCCGTGGGAGAAATAGATCGCATCCCCTTCGTTCAGGTGTGGCTCAATGGACGGCCACAGAGCACGTTGGCCGGCATCCGACACGAGGAACAGGACGATCGTTGCCTTGGAGACGGCCTCGGCCAGCGGGAGCAATGTTTCCCCGGATACCCAGCCGTCCTGGAGCGCCTTCTCCCATGAGCGTCTTCGTTCCTGCGGGAGTCCCACCTGGACGTTGAAGCCGTTGTCCCGGAGATTCAGTCCCTGCGCGGGTCCCTGCACGCCGTACCCCACGATGACGATCTGCTCGTCACGCAGCGTCTCGCGTGCGCGTTCCAGTGTGTATTCTTCACGAGTTACGACGTCTTCCACGACGCCGCCGAAGTCGATTCTCGCCATCAACTGCCTCCTTGTTCTGCGCTGCTCATCTGCTCTCCCACGGGGGCCAGTGCCCCGGTTCCCCGATTGGTCTCACCGCGGGCCATCGCCACGCGGCCAGTTCGAACCATCTCAAGAATCCCGTGGGCGCGAAGCGCCTCGACCACGGTATCGATCGTGGCCTCGCTTCCGGTGATCTCAACGATCGCTGTCTGAGGACACATGTCGACCAGCTTTGCCTGGAAGCTATCAGCGATCCGCAGAATCTCAGATCGCGCGACCTTGTCCTGGATCTGAACCTTGACCAACGCAAGGTCATGGAGGATCGCCGGGCGATTCGTGATGTCTTCGACATGGAGTACGTCGACAAGTCTTTCCAGATGTTGGGCGACCTTCTCTGCATTGGTCTGTCGGCTGTCCACGACGATGGTCATCCGGGAGATTCCTTCCCTCTCCGTGTGGCCGACAGTTAGGCTTTCGATGTTGAACGCGCGGCGGCGAAACATGCTAGCGACCCGGTTCAACACGCCGGGCCGATCGGCGACACTTGCAACCAATGTACGATTCACGCTGGCCTCCCAACGGATGATCCCGCGGCTGTTGGAGAGCTATGGATCATTGCGTCAAGCGCTGCGCCACTCGGCACCATTGGATAGACGTGGGAGGGGTCTCCCTCCCGTGCTACTTCAAACTCGACCAGAACGGGACCGTCATGCCCGTGTGCTTCGGCGATCGCCGCTCGTGCACTGTCGAGGGTTGTCGCCCGATATGCCGGAATGCCGTAGGCCTCGGCGATGCGAGTGAAGTCCGGATTCATCAGGTCGGTCGCTTCGTGACGGCCGTCATAGAATAGGGTCTGCCATTGCCGCACCATCCCAAGGGCGCTGTTGTTGATCACCGCAATCCGGACCGGCAGGTCCTCCTGAACCAGCGTCGACAGTTCATGGAGGCTCATCTGAAATCCGCCGTCGCCTACTACAACCCACACCTCATCCTCGGGACGTGCAAACTGGGCTCCAATGGCTGCCGGAAGTCCGAATCCCATCGTCCCCAACCCGCCGGAGGAGAGGAACGGCCGCGCGCATTGCGTGGTGTAGTGCTGAGCCGTCCACATCTGAGCCTGTCCTACATCTGTGACGACGACAGCGTCTCCGCCGGTGGCGGAGAAGATCTCGTGAATGACGTGTGGTGTCGGGAGCACTCCGTTCGGTGACTCCCGTAGCACGTCATGCGTGCTCGCCTGGGTTCGCCACGTTTGCGTCTCGCTGAACCATGGCTCATGGCTTGTCGATCCCACGCGATCGATGATCTGCGCCAACGTTGGACGAAGGTCGGCATGGATCGCGACATCCACCGGAATGCGCTTATTCAGCTCGGATGCATCGATGTCGATGTGAATCTTGCGAGCTTGCGGCGCATATTCGGAGGGAACTCCCGTAACGCGATCGTCGAACCGCATTCCAAGTGCGATGAGCAGATCGGCATTCTGAATCGCGTGGTTTGCGACCGCATGGCCGTGCATTCCCATCATGCCAAGGTACAAAGGGTGATCGGGCGAGAACGCTCCCTTGCCAAGCAATGTGACCGCGACCGGAGTGTTTGTCCTGTTGGCAAACGTGGCCAGTTCCTCGACCGCGCCCGAGAGGAGGACGCCACGCCCGGCAAGAATCACGGGCCTGTGCGACCGGTCGATCAGGGCCGCCGCCCGTCTGATTGCCTCTTCGTCGGCGGTCGGCAACGCACGTCGGACATAGGTAGACCTGCCTTCCGGGGGGACGAACTCTGTTGTTGCCCGCTGGACGTCGCCGGGCAGGTCAATCAGCACAGGTCCAGGCCGCCCCGACCGTGCGATCTCGAAGGCATCATGGATCGTTGCGGCAAGGTCGGCCACGTCTGTCACGAGGTAGTTGTGCTTGGTGATTGGCAGTGTGATCCCGGTGATGTCCGTCTCCTGAAATGCATCGGTTCCGAGAACCGATGTCCCTACCTGCCCTGTGATGCAGACAATGGGCGAAGAATCCATCATTGCGGTTGCTATTCCCGTCACCAGGTTGGTTGCGCCTGGTCCCGACGTGGCGATCGCGACGCCGACCCGACCCGACGCCCGGGCGTATCCATCGGCGGCATGAGCAGCCGATTGCTCGTGGCGGACGAGCACATGATGTATTCCGTATTCCTGTCGAGGGTGATACGTATGCATGATCCCGCCCCCAGGAATCCCGAAAACGACCTCGACGCCCTCTCGCCGCAGCATCTCCCAGACGATCTCCGCACCCGTCTTCCACATCGTGCCACCTCCTTCTGCGTCTCCGAGAGATCGCAGATTCGCTTCGAAACCAAAAGAAAAGGGCCGCCCTGTTTGGGCGGCCCCTTTGTTCAGGCTTGAGGTTTATGCCCAACAGGTCATGGCCCTCCAAGTAGGAGGACGACAATAACGACGATAATCGCGACGAGAGCGCTTCTGGAAGATACTCGACTTGGATTCATTGTCGTTGTCGCTCCTACGGACTCCTATTGGGTTGGATCAGCTATATCCGAAGTCGAGGCGATTGTCAAGGGAGACTGCCCCGAATCCCCGAAAACCGAGCACTCAACGTTCTTCGGGAACTGCCGTTCCATAGGGCTCTGGCTGAATGCGGTACCAGTATCGATACGCGGTCGAGAAGCCGAATTGCTCATACAGGGAACGAGCGGATGTGTTCTTGCTATGGACTTGAAGGAACCCGATGTGAGCGCCTTGATGGAGGGCCCATTGAATGATCGACGACACGATGGCACGCCCGTAGCCGAGCCGCCGGTGAGACGTAGCAGCGTACAGGTCGAACAGGCCGACCGCGTCGTCGACGAGGATCCCGAGTCCACAGGCGATCGGTTCCTTTTCCTGTAGGATCGCGGCGAAGCAACACGCGCAGTCCGCTGACTCTACGATCCGCCGATGCGCCTTCTGATGGGCCGGTTCGAGTGTTCGGAGGCTGTTGTAGGCCGGGAACCACTCTTCGCCTGATAGGTGACAGACGGATCCTGTCTCGATGTCCGCGGAGCTGTTCAACGACGCGGTCATGACCAGCGTCGGATCGAGGGTGCCGTACCCGGCGCGTTCGAGGGTGACATCCAACGGCCCTGGCTGTGAGAACGGTGTTAATCGGAAGATCGTCGGCAGTCCGCGCTCCGCATAGAGCGCTTCGCAGTGAGCGATCTTCGCTGAGACGGGAAGCGATGAACCGAAGTGAGGGTTCACGGAGTTGGCCCGCTTCGTGTAGCCATCGGCGAATCGGAGAACCCATCCATCGTACTCGACTGCTTCAAGCGCAGGACGGGCACGGAACATCATCCGTTCCAGTCGGCGAAGCCACGTGCTCGACTGATTCATGGTTGTCCTTCCCAGATGGTGAACACGGTGCCGCAGAAGGAGACCTGTTCGTACGCCATGTCGAAACCTCGAGCCTCGAGTGCGGGGGCGATCTCCGCGATCGCCCAGTAGTGCTCGTCCTTGTCCCACTGTTCTGACCACTCGCGATGCGAGTCGTTGCGTGCGTCGGCATCCGGGAAGCCGATGTCGCCGAGGATAATCCGACCTCCGGGGGCGAGGTGCGCTGAGAAGACGTCGATCAGATCGAGCTTTGTCTTGTCCGGAAACTCGTGGAAGACGTAGGCCGACACGATGCGGTCGAACCTTTGTGGGAGCTTGTCTGGCCACCCGGAAAGAAGATCGGCGCGTACGAAGTGCGCGTTCGGGAGCCGCTCTCGTGCCCGCGTGATCATCTCGTGAGAGAAGTCGACGCCCCAGATTTCACAGCCGATGAGCGCCAGTTGGCGCGCGAGCCTCCCGGTTCCGATACCGAGATCGAGAACCCGCTGGGTTGGCGCGACCTCGGAGCGACGGACGATCGTCGCGAGCACCTTGTCGTAGCCCTCGAAGGGGAAGCCGGACCGCTCGACCGCACGATCGTACGACGAGGCCCACCGATCGAATAGCTCATTGCGATGCGACGCGTTGGATGTCAAACCAGACGGTCCCCTTTCGTCACCCCGTATTCACGCAGCAGCGCCGCGGTCCGGTCACGTGGCAGCGCGGCGATGGTCGTACCGTCTCGCCCGGTCATCGATTCCGCCTGCAGCAGGGAGCGAACGATCGCTTCTTCGGTCGCTTCTATGGCTGCGAGGAACAACGGTGAGATACGTTCGTTTGGCAGCTCGCGAAGCGTCGCCTCCTCCGCTCGGCGCGCGGGGGATCGGCGTACAGACTCCGCGGTGGAGAAGGCGATTGCATAATCTCCGGATCCATTGGAGAACGAGGCGCCCGTTCGTGCCACACCGGCAAACGCCCGTCGAGCCAGGCGGGTCAGGTTCCGATCGGAGAGTGGCGCGTCAGTAGCAAGGACGATCATGATCGATCCAGCGAGATGGTCATCCGCATGCTTGGCCTCGACGCCAGATGAATCCAAGAGACGCCCGACCGGAACGCCGGCGAGTCTCAGACTGCCGGGAAAATTCGACTGAACGAGGGCGCCGATTGTATGTCCTCCGAAGCGGTTTGGCAGTACACGAGAGCTTGTCCCGATGCCAGCTTTCCATCCCATCGCCACCGTGCCGGTGCCGGCGCCGATGCACCCCTCGACGACCGGTCCTTCTGCGGCCGTATCGATCGCGTGCCGAATCCGAGCTACGGTAAGCGGACGCGTCTCAATGGCATTCAAACGGCCGTCATTTGTCTCGCCGACCACCGGATTGATCGATCGAACGGACGCATTGCCTGCCTGCGAGAGCGTCCAATCGAGAATTGCGTCCGCGGCCCGAGGGACGGCGAGGGTGTTCGTCAAGACAATTGGGGTCTCGATCTCCCCGATTTCGACGATTTGCGTTGCCCCGATCATCTTCCCGTGTCCGTTGGCAACCGCGAGCCCGGCGGGAACACGGTCCTGAAGGAGGTTGCCGCCGTGCGGCAAGACGGCCGTGGCACCGGTCCGTATGTCGTTTCCTTCGATCGCGGTGACATGTCCCACGTGTACGCCGGCGACATCGGTGATTGCGTTCAAGTTACCGAAGGGGAAGACCCCCGTCGGCAGCCCAAGCCGACCTGTGTCGTTTGACGCAGGTTCTGTCGATCCACGCCTACTCATCACCCCTTGCCTCCATGCCGAAGATACTACAACTCGAACCAATCCGCGGCGAGCCGGGGATTGACCGACGGAGCTGCTGGCTGTATCCTGAGCCTAGTGCCTTTTCTCCGCTATGGGTCAACGGTTCGCGGGGGAGCGTCGGGTGGATGAACCGAACGGGGGCGTTCAAGCGAGGAGGCTCTGGTGCCCGGAGACGGCGCTCTTTGGCTTTCCCAAGGGAAGGCTGAACGTAAACGAGTCCTCGTTCTTGTCGCTATCCTCGTGGTGGTCGTCCTCGGAGCCGTATCGATAACAATCAATTTCCTCTACTCGGCGGCCATTGACGAGGAGCGCGAACGTCTGCTTGAGACAGCGATGAGTCAGGCTCGCCTGATCGAAGCGGTCGCTCGTTACGATCAGGAACTGTTCGGCGAGGGAGAGGATGCCGTTGCGGCGACGCTGTCTCAGATCGTCAATGCTCACGAGCAGTACGAAGGGTTTGGCGAGACGGGGGAGTTCGTTCTTGCACGCCGTGAAGAGGATCGTATTGTCTTCTTGCTAAGCCACAGACAGCTCGATCTTGAAATGCGTGAGCCGATCCCGATTGAGTCGGAGATGGCCGAGCCGATGCGCAGGGCATTGCAGGGGATGTCCGGAACGGTGGTCGGCTTCGACTATCGAGGAGTGCGCGTGCTTGCAGCGCACGAGCCAGTGGGCGAACTGGATCTTGGGATTGTCGTGAAGATCGATCTATCGGAGGTCCGAAGGCCTTTCTATGGGGCCGCGCTTTACAGCATCGGGCCCGCGTTTGGCGCAATCCTTCTTGCGGCATGGGTCTTCAGCTTCGTGACGCGACCGATCATTCGGCGAATCGGCGAAGGCGAGCAGAGGTATCGAGATCTGGTCGAGACCATGTCCGAAGGGTTGGCGGTCTACGATGCCGATGATCTCCACGTCTGGGTGAACGACAGATATTGTGAGATTCTCGGGCGCCCCCGTCAAGAAGTCCTTGGCCAGCCGTCGGTGAAGTTCGATACACCAGAGAGTGCCGCAGGTCTGCTGCGCCAGATGGCGGATCGGATCGAAGGGAGCACGGAGATCTATGAGGCGACGTTCGCCAGGCCGGACGGATCGCTTGCGCACACGTTGATCTCCCCTTGTCCGCTGTTCGACTCGGCGGGCGAGTTCGCCGGCAGCTTTGCAGTGATCTCGGATGTCACACGGCTCAAGGAGGTGCAGACACGTCTTCGGCTGGAGAAGGAACGCACGCAGAAGTATCTCAACACCGCAAGCATCCTGTTTGTCGTGATCGATCAGGATGGCCAAATTGAGCTAATCAACCATCGAGGAGCGGAGATCCTCGGATACGACAGTCCGGATGAACTGATCGGGAAGGACTGGATCGATACGTGTATCCCGGTGTATCGCCGCGATGCCGTCCGACAGGCGACGAATTCGGCTTCTGACGAGATCCAGGCAGAAGCAGAACGTTCCGTTGTCACGCGCGCTGGAGAAATACGTTTCATCTCATGGATGAACTCTCTCTTGAGGGATGAGACCGGGAACCCCGCCGGCATGCTCGCTGCGGGAATCGATGTAACCGACCGTCGCCGGATCGAGGAACGGTTCCGGCTGGCCGCTGAGGTCTCCAGTGACCTGATCTACGAGTGGAACATTGAAACCAACGAGCTTCGATGGTTCGGCGATATCGACAAGACGCTCGGCTACGATCCAGGCACGATTTCTCCGACGATTGAGAGCTGGATCGACAGGATCCATCCGGAGGATGCTCAGCGACTTGTGGGCTCCGTCGAACGTCACCGAACGAGTGTCGAGCCGATCTACGAGCACTACCGCATACGTCACCGCGACGGCAGATGGCGCCACTGGATCGATCGCGGCTCCCCGCTGTTCAGCGAGGAGGGATCTCTCCTGTGTTGGATCGGCGCTTGTGTCGATGTCACGGCACTTCGGCGGCACGCGACCCAGCTCCAGATTGTGAGCGACGTTGGTCAACGAATCTCGTCGATTCTCGATCTCGATGAGCTGCTTGCCCAGGTGACGAGGTTGATCCGTGACCGCTTCTGTTTCTACCACGTCGGCTGTTTCTTGGCGGGAGAGGAATCCAGATTTCATGTAGCCAGCACTCCGGAGGTGACACAAGAATCCCGCGAAGCGGAGCTCTCATGCATCGTGGGGCCAGACGGAGTCATCGGCCGGGCCGTCACAACCAAGGAGCCGTTCTTGGTGAACGACGTCACACAGGAACCGCTCTTCATCTCGCATCCACTCCTGTCGGAGGCGAAGGCGGAGTTGGCTGTTCCGATTCTCCATGAAGGGCAGGTGATCGCCGTATTGGACATCCTGAGTGATCGGCGCGACGGATTCGAGCCGGACGATGCATCCGTGATGATGGCACTCGGCGGCCAGCTCGGTACGGCGATCGTCAATGCGCGGCTCTACGACGAAGCAAAGCGTGAACTCCAAGAGAGAAAACAGGCTCAGCGCGCGCTCCAGATCAGCGAGAAGCAGTACCGGTCGTTGTTCACAAACGCAATCCTGGGAATTTACCAAACGACGCCCGATGGGCGGATCCTTGCCGCGAATCCCGCATTGATCCGGATGCTCGGCTTCAGCTCTCTCGAAGATCTAACAGACCGGAATCTGGAAGCGAAAGAGTATCTCCCTGAGTACTCGCAAGAGGAGTTCACGGGCCAGCTCGAGAAGGATGGACAAGTCTCGGGGTTCGAGTCGGCGTGGATGCGAAAGGATGGCACGCCGATCTATGTACGCGAGAGCGCAAGAGCGATCCGCAACGCGGAAGGAGAGGTTCTCTACTACGAAGGTACGATCGAAGACATGACGGAGCAACACGAAGCCGAACGGGCCAAAGAGGACTTGGAGGCGCAACTGGTACAGAATCAGAAGCTTGAGTCGATCGGAACACTCGCCAGTGGTGTGGCGCACGAGATCAACAACCCGCTGACCGGAATCATCAACTATGCCCAACTGATCCAGGATCGGATTCAAGATGAGGTGTTGGCTGGATTTGCGGCGGGGATCGTGCGAGAGGGGAACCGCGTGGCGACGATTGTCAAGAACCTGCTAGCCTTCTCTCGCCAAGAGAAGGAAAGACACAGCCCGGCGAACGTCGCTGACATCGTGAGCGTTGTGGTCTCGCTTATAGGCTCCATCCTGCGTAGAGATCAGATCGATCTGCAGATCGATCTGCCGGAGGGGCTCCCGAAGTTGAGATGCCGCAGCCAACAGATCGAGCAGGTCCTCCTCAATCTTATGGTCAATGCGAGAGACGCGCTCAATCATCGCTATCCGGAATTCGACACGAAGAAAGTGCTGCGGTTGACCGTCCGATTGAGGCATGTCGACGGGGAGCCATGGATTCGAATGGCGGTTCAGGATTTTGGCGCGGGAATTCCTGACGACATCATCGATCGGATCTTCGATCCGTTCTTCACCACCAAGCCTCGCGACGAAGGAACCGGACTCGGGTTGTCGATCAGTCATGGGATTATTCGCGAGCACCGAGGAACGCTTTCCGTCGAGAGAGAGCCCGGCGAGGGCACACGGTTTATCATCGATCTGCCGGTGCACAACGGATGGACGCCACCTGGCGGCGAATGTGCTGAGAGCGGGTTGCAGGGAGATGACTAGCCATTGCCCAAGATACTGATTGTCGATGACGAAGTCAGCATTCGCGAGACGCTCTCCGAATTCATGAGGGAGGAAGGGTACAGAATCTCGACCGCAGAGGACGCGGACACGGCACTTGCCTGCATTCGTCACGATGAGCCCGATGTTGTTGTGACCGACATTATCCTTCCGCGGGTGACCGGTGTGTCGCTGCTTCGCGAGATCCACAACCTGGCGCCCGATGCACAGGTCATCATGATCACCGGCGAGCCGACCGCCGAAACCGCCGCCGAGGCCGTTCGTCTCGGTGCATTCGACTACCTGTCGAAGCCGATTGCTCGGGACGACTTCAAGTCCTCGGTGGCGAGTGCCGCTCGCGTTGCGGAGCTGGCGAGGCGGAAGCGTCAGCTCGAGGAGGAGAACCTTCGCTATCAAGAGCAGCTTGAAGACGAGGTCGCAAAGAAGACCGCGGAGCTTCGCACAAGCGAAGAGCGGTTTCGAAAGCTGTTCGAGCTCTCGCCGTATTCCATGGTCTACTTGGATCTGGACGGGAGAATCCTCCTATGCAACAACCGCTTCACGGAGCTGCACGCTACCCGTGAGGGTCCACACGCTCAGATCGGGCGGAGCATCCTTGAGTTTGTCTGCGAGGAGGATAGAGACCGACTCCCTTCTGTGATCGAGCGAATGATCGCGGGCAACGGAGCGAGAGCCGGTTTCGAGGCCACGATGCTTCGGGAGGTTGGAGAGCCATTTCCTGCGGAGGCTGTCGGTACGCTGATCCGAGATGAGGACGGTCAGGCGCATGCAATCCTGGCATTGGCCATCGACATCACCGAGCGGAAGCGTGCGGAGCGCGCGGAGCGCGATCGACAGGAGAAGATCCAACGCTCCAACGAAGCGCTGCTTGGGCTGGCCACGCGGCGCGATGTGTACGAAGGGAACCTCAAGCCCGCGTTTCGAGCGATCACCGAGACGGCGGCGGATGTGCTCGACGTGGCGCAGGTCGGGATCTGGCTGCTCGACGAGGACCGAACGATGACTCGGGGTGTCAACATGTACTACGCGAGCGAAGATATACATCGCCGCTCACGCGACTTCCTAACGGCAGACCTCTCGGCATATCTCGCCGCGCTGGAGACGCACCGCGTGTTGACCGTGACCGATGTATACAACGATCCTCGAACAGCCGAATTCGACCTGGATGCCCTTCGATCCGAAGGGATCGTCTCGACTATGAACGCATCCATCCGCGTCGGCGGGCAGTCGATCGGGGATGTCTCTTTCGAGCACGCGGGAGAGCTTCGCGAGTGGACCCACGAGGATGAAGAGTTCGCAAGCTCCATTGCCTCGCTGGTTGCGCTCACCGTCGAATCCTCCCAACGCCTGAGGGTTGAGGAGGCGCTTCGTGCAAGCGAGGAGAAGCATCGAGCGGTGGTAGAACACGCCAACGATGCGATCTTCGTGATCGACGAACAGCGGATTGCGTTCGCCAATCCCGAGGCAGTACGGATCGTCCAGCTATCGGAGAGCGCTCTATTGGGGCGTTCCTTCCTCGATTTTGTGGATTCACGAGACCATGAGCTCGTCATAACATCGTACGGTAGAGTTCTCAATGGCTCCATGAGACGCACCGAGACAAGAATCCGAGTTCTCGGCTCCGACGGTGCGGTCCGATGGCTTGCTGTTCGTGGCGTTGGGATCGAGTGGGAAGATCACAACGCGGTGCTCTGCTTTGCAAACGACATCACGGACCAGATAGAAGCTGAGCGCGAGAAGAACGAACGCCAGGAGAGGATCCAGCGTGGCAACGAAGCATTGCTTCAACTGGCAGTGCAGCGCGTGCTGTACGAAGGGAACTTGGACCCAGCGTTCCGTTTGATTGCGGAAACGGCTGCAGATGTCCTTGATGTGGCGCAAGTCGCGATTTGGCTTCTTGATGAATCGGAGGGAGTGTTCCGATGTGCTGATCTGTATGTGCGATCTGAAGGCATTCACAAGCCTGGAAGGGACTACGATCAATCCGATCTTCCTGTCTATTTTGACGTTCTCGAGAAGAACCGTGTGCTCAATGTCCCCTATCTGCAAAGCGATCCGCGAATGGCCGAATTCGATCTCCAGTCGATGGCCAATGAGGGTATTGTCTCCGTTCTCGACGCGGCCGTACGATCCGGTGGTCGGTTGATCGGGGACGTCTGCTTCGAGCAGACCGGCGATCTCCGGCAATGGACGCACGAGGACGAGGAGTTCGCCGGGGAGATCGCCTCCCTGGTTGCGCTGACGGTCGAATCCTCCCAGCGGCGACAAGCGGAGACTGCACTCGAGCGGCGCGAAAGGGAATACCAGACCCTGTTCGAGAACTCACCCGTCTCCCTGTGGTACGAGGATTTCTCGGAGGTGAGAAGCTTCCTGGATGATCTGCAATCGTCCGGCGTAACCGACTTACGTACTCACCTTCATGATCATCCTGAAACGCTCGATCAATGCGTTGCGAAGATTCGGGTTGTCGATATCAACGAGACGACAGTCACGATGCACGAAGCCGAGTCGAAAGACGAGCTGATGCAGGGCTTCAGGCAGCTGCTCACAAGTGCCTCACGCGCTTCCATCGCCGATCAGTTGGTCGCCATCTGGAATGGAGAGCGGTTCTTCGAGGACACGAGGGTTGATCGGACGGTCAAGGGCAACGAGCGGCAAGTGGCGGTCCGATGGGTTGTTCCTCCTGGCTATGAGGAGACCCTGGAACGGGTTCTGCTGGCGAAGACGGACATCTCAGCAGTGATCGAAGCCGAGCAGGCGCTACGGAAAGCGCTTGACGGGACGATCGAAGCAATCGGCCTGACGACTGAAACGCGGGATCCGTATACCGCTGGGCATCAGCGACGTGTGACGAGACTCGCCAAGGAAATCGCTGTCGCGATTGGCTTGGATGAGAAAGCGGTCGAAGGGATATGGGCGGCCGGACTGCTGCACGACATCGGGAAGATGGCGATCCCGGCCGAGATCCTGAGCAAACCAAGCCGACTGACCGAGATGGAAATGGCTCTGATTCAGTCTCATCCGCAAGTCGCCTACGACATTCTGAAATCGATCTCCTTCCCATGGCCACTGGCTGAGATCGTTCTGCAGCATCACGAGCGGCTCGATGGATCCGGCTACCCTCAGGGGCTCCGAGGAAATGAGATTCTCATCGAGGCACGGATTCTCGCCGTGGCGGATACCGTCGAGGCGATGGCGTCACATCGACCCTACCGGGCTGCCGTCGGTGTCGATGCGGCACTCGAAGAGATCGAGGTAGGGCGAGGGGTACGGTACGATACAGAGGTGGTCGATGCCTGTCTGAAGCTGTTCCGTGAGAAGCGGTTTCGGTTTCAGGATAGCTGACATTCGGCAGCAGACAGACATGGCGTCACCGGATCTCACGGCTCGTGGATCGCAAAGGATTCAATGGTTTCATTGTCCTGTGCGTATGTGAATTCGGCTTCTATTCGCCTTCCAGACAGCACAAGTGGCAACCAGTGCGCATCGTCGGCCCACATGCGTTCATAGGGGATGCTGCCGATGGGGAACCAGGCCGGGGCCATCTCTGCGCTCTCCTGCACGTCGCCCTTCCAGCATCGTGTCGTGAACACGTGGACGTGATGATCGAATGATCGATTGAATGGGAAGAAGAACCGGATGGTTCCCGCAGAGTGAAGCGTGTCCGAGGAAATGACCACACCGGCCTCTTCAGCCACCTCGCGAACGATTGCACTGATCGGTGTCTCTCCGGGCTGAACCTTCCCCCCAAGCCCGTTGAACTTCCCTTCTCCGAACCCACGCTTCTTCCGTCCGAGCAGAACCTGCCGTGGCGGACTACCGTCGAGGACGAAACAGAGCGTTGCCTCAATCATGATTGTTCGCCAACTCCTTCCATAGGGAAGAATGGTACGAGGACCGGGTAGCCAATGCATCTGGTCGATCCGGTTGCAGCTGCATGCCGGGAGGCAGTCGAATAGAATTGGTTGTGGAGGCTGATGACGATGAGCGCAACGGGGGACATGCACGAGCTTCTCATTCAAGGCGGACGCGTGGTGAGCGACGGCAAGGTTGTCCGGGCCGATGTGGCGATTTCCAAAGGGATCATCGCAGCCGTCGGCCCCGACCTTGACGTCGCGGCCGAGCGGATCATCGATGCATCCGACGGTTTCGTGCTTCCAGGGATCCTCGACGTTCACACCCATCCGGTCTATCTCGATGACCTGCATGGGCTGTCCGTGACGGCAGCTCACGGCGGCGTGACAACCCTGATTCACTATGCGTATGCGAAGCCGGGTAGTGGGTTGCTGGAGACGATCCAACGATTCCGAGAGGAAGGCGAAGGAGGCTCTCTTCTCGACTTCGCACTTCACGGCGGTCTGTTCGATCCGAAGAACCAATCCCACGAGATTCCCGACGCAGTTCACGAGGGTGTGACATCGTTTAAGATGTTCATGACCTACGCCAAGCTTGGCTGGATGACCGATGACTACCAGTTGATGCGGACACTGGATCTGATCGCGCAGGCCGGGGGACTGGGAATGGTCCACGCCGAGAACGGCCTCGCCACCGACTATCTCCAAGACAAGACCATCGCTGTGAAGGTCGATCCGAAGGAGGCCTTCCTCGATACGCGTCCCGCGGTTCTTGAGGCCGAAGCGATCCATCGGGCTATCGCGATGGCACAGGTGGCGGGGTGCGCGCTGTACATTCCACACATGACGGCCGAGCTCGGGATCAACGTGGTTGCAGCGGCGCGGACGAATGGTGTCTGTGTCTATGCCGAGACGTGCCCGCAGTATCTGACCTTGACGCACGACGACCTGCTTGAACGCGGGCCGCTACTGAAAATCGGCCCGCCGCTTCGTCACGAGAGCGATAGAGCTGCCTTGTGGCATGCACTGGCGACGGGGACTATCGACACGGTCGCGAGCGACCACGCTGCGAAACAGAAGAGCGAAGACGATCCGTTCTTCGAGGCGCCGTACGGATCGCCGCAAGTGGAGACGATGCTCCCGCTCGTATTCGATGCCGGAATCCATGAAGGGCGGATCACGATTGAACGGCTGGTGAAGACGATGTGCGAAAACCCGGCGCGCATCTTCGGCCTCTACCCGAAGAAAGGAACCATCCGCCCTGGAAGCGACGCCGATGTGGTGGTCTTCGACCCACGTGCCGAGTGCACAATTACGCAGTCGTCACAGCACTCACACGCTCCGTACACCGCGTATGAGGGGCGCACACACCGGGGAGCACCGACCGTTGTCATTGCGCGGGGAGAGGTCCTCGTCGAAGACGATCAACTTATCGGCTCCGGCGTACGGGGGCGGTTCCATCGGACCACAGCAGGTCGCGTGAGCCTGTCGCGGCTGACCTAGCAGATGGAGAAGAGGAAGCAAAGGAGGATGCGCAATGCCAAGACTGGCGAGCAAGGATGTGCTCCGGGCGGATCAGTTCTCAATCGACGAAATCGATCTGATCCTAGGAACTGCCGAACGCTATGAGCGTGCCTTGGAGGCGGGTGAGGTTCTTGACGAACTCTGCGGCAAGCTACTGGCAACCCTGTTCTTCGAGCCGAGCACACGAACGCGGTTGTCATTCGAGGCCGCGATGCAGCGCCTGGGGGGGCGGATTGTCTCGGTCGCAGAGGCGAAGAGCAGTTCTGCCGCGAAGGGCGAATCTCTACACGACACGATCAAGACGGTCGAAGGGTACGCCGATGTGATCGTGCTGCGTCACCCACAGATCGGATCGGCCGCCGAGGCGGCTGCCTCCACCGATCGTCCGGTGCTGAATGCCGGCGACGGCGCCGGCCAACACCCGACCCAGTCGTTGCTTGACCTGTACACAATTGTCAAAGAACAGGGCAAAGTGGACGGCCTGACAGTCACGCTTGCCGGAGACCTGAAGAACGGGCGTACTGTCCACTCCCTTGCCGATCTGCTATCGAACTACAATGTGAGCTTCCTGTTTGCGGCTCCGCCTGCTTTGCGAATGCCACGTGAGATCATCGAGCGACTCCGGGCGAAGGGAATCGGTGTTGAGGAGACCGACGATCTCTCTGTTGCAGCAACGACATGCGATGTCCTGTACATGACGCGGATCCAGCGGGAGCGATTCGACGATCCCTCTGAGTACGATCGATTGAAGAATGCATACATCCTTACCCGTGAGATGCTCGAGCCAGCCAAGAAGACCCTCACGATCATGCACCCGCTGCCACGAGTCAACGAAATCGCAACGGACGTCGACAGTCTGCCTGGCGCGGCGTACTTCAGGCAGGCAGCGAACGGTGTTCCGATCCGAATGGCTCTTCTATCCTTGGTGCTGCAGTAGTCTCCCAAGGACACGAGAGGAGAGCTACCATGTCGACGTTTGAGTCGATATGATTGGCCCCAACGCGTGGAAGGGAGTGGAGTCGTGGAGATCGGCGAGCTGAAGCAAAAGGCAAACGAACTGCGGGCAGACGTGCTGAGGATGGTCACCCAGGCCAACTCGGGACATCCGGGCGGCGCGCTTGGAATGGCCGACCTGTTGACGGTTCTCTACTACAAGTACCTTCGACACGATCCGAGCCGGCTCGACTGGGAGGATCGTGATCGCTTTGTGCTCTCAAACGGGCATACGTGTGCCATCTTGTACGCGATCCTCGCCGATCGAGGGTTCTTCCCACGCGAGGAATTGTGGTCATTCCGAAAACTCGGTGCGATGCTTCAGGGACACCCGTCGACGGCGTGGAAAACACCCGGAATCGAGGCGTCGAGCGGATCACTTGGAAACGGTCTTTCCGTTGCGCTCGGCATGGCGCTTGGAGCGAAGCTCGCATCCCGCGATGCTCGCATCTACTGCTTTGTCTCCGATGCGGAGTGTCAGGAGGGTCAGCCGTGGGAGGCGATGACGGCTGCCGTGCACCATCAGGCTGACAACCTCTGTGTGATGCTCGATTGGAACCGGTGCCAGATTGACGGACGAACGAGCGACGTAATGGACGTGGGAGACCTGGCGGGGAAGATCCGCGCGTTCGGATGGAATGTTCACGAGATTGATGGGCACGATTACGACGCGATCATGGCGGCGTTCACGTCATTCCTCGCTTCGAGAGGGTCGGGGAAGCCGACGGCGATCGCCGCGCACACGACACTTGGGAAAGGTGTATCGTTCATGGAGGACGACCCCAAGTGGCACCATGGGGCGCTGTCTGCAGAACAGCTTGAACAGGCCGTCGGCGAGCTGCTCGCCGAACCGACCGACCCGACTGCCGGCACGCTCTTCTAGCCCAGCACGTCGGCTGCCTGAGTAGGGTGTCTTGGCGCAGTTGCCGATTGGTCGGCATTCGCTATAATCCGTTCGACATGATCACGGTGAGCGCGCAACGAACCGAGCAGGGAGTCGCTGTCGAGCTTGGCTTGGGTTGCGTGACCGTGATGATGATGTGGATGCTCGCCTCGGACCGGTAGCCTAGAGCGCCGGAATCCGAGAGCGAGCCAGGACTGTAGGGAGTCTCCCTGCGGTCCGTTTTTTTTGCCCCGGATCGGACAGACAACTGGAGGAGGAGCGGATGAACCATCAACTGGAGACACGAGCGGTGCATAGCGGCGAAGAGTGGAGCGGGGCATGCCATGCGCTAGCGACACCGATTGTCATGAGTTCGACGTACACGTTTGGAGATACGCAGGAGATCTGCGATTTCGTGGCTCGCAAGTCGGGGGGGATGCCCGCAAAGCGCTACGAGTACGGCCGGTACGGGAACCCGACACAGACGGCTGCCGAGCGCAAGCTCGCGGAACTCGACGACGGTGAGCGCGCCCTTCTGTTCTCGAGCGGCATGGCAGCGATCACAACCGCACTGCTGACCCTGCTCTCCGCAGGTGATCACCTGGTTGTCATCGGTGGTGTGTACCGACGTACGCGAGCTCTCGTGTTGGAGCAGATGCCACGGTGGGGGATCGACGTCAGCTTCGCGGCCTCCGAGGACGTCCACATGGCGATTCGATCCACGACGCGAGCCGTCTTCCTTGAGGTCCCCACGAATCCGACGCTTCGCGTTGCAGATCTCGAGCATATCGTTGGCCTGACAGGCCGTCACGACATCATCACCGTGGTCGATGCGACCTTCGCGACACCGGTGAACCTTCGGCCGCTCGAACTCGGCGTCGATCTGGTGATCCATAGCGCGACGAAGTATCTGGGCGGACACAACGACCTTCTTGCCGGTGTCGTGATTGGATCGGCAGAGACACTTGATCCGATCAGAGAGGCGCGTGGCATCTTCGGCGGAGTCGCCAGCCCGCTTGATGCGTATCTTGTGTTGCGAGGCGCCAAGACGCTGCCGCTTCGTGTCCGACAACAGAACGAGAGCGCCTTGCGTCTCGCGGAGTTCCTCGAGAGGCATCCGGCGATCTCGTGTGTTCACTACCCGGGGTTGCCGAGTCATCCGGATCACGACATCGCTTCCAGACTGATGTCGGGCTTCGGCGGCGTGGTCAGCTTTGAGGTGGCCGGAGGCCTCGAAGCCGCTGCGGCGTGCATCGATCGCCTGCAGATCCCACACATCGGCCCCACGCTCGGAGGTGTTGAAAGCATTGCTCAACAGCAGGCGCTGTTCATTTCAACCGACCCGGCGGAGCGCGCCCGATACGGCATCCCCGACGCGCTGATTCGGTATGCCGTTGGGATTGAAGCGGTTGATGATCTGATCGGCGATCTGGATCGGGCACTCGACGGCTTGCCGACGAAGGAGGTGGTCTGAGTGACAGGACCGAGGACAATGAACGGTCCGGTGGTTGTCGTCCACAAGTTCGGCGGTACATCGGTTGCCGATGTCGGGTGCTTCGCGCGAGTTGCCGGAATCGTCGCTCGACACAGCGAGCCGAATGTCCGGCCGGTCGTCGTTGTCTCGGCGATGAGCGGCGTCACCGATGCGTTGATTTATGGTGCTCGGCGGGCCGCTGGAGGGGATCCGACGGACCCGTCGACGATTCTCGCGGATCTTGAGCAACGACACACACAGGTCGCGGCCGAACTGCTCGAGGAGAACGAACGAGCGGCGTTCGAGATCCACCTTCGCGAGCGGCTCAATGGCCTTCGACGACTGTATGACAGCCTAGCGGTCCTCGGGGAGTTGACGCCGCGAAGCCGCGATGCGGTGATGGGATACGGTGAGCAGCTATCGGCCGGTCTCCTTGCAGGGGTCCTGCGGTCGAAGCAACTCGATGCCACTGCGCTCAACGCGACGGCGCTGATCGTCACCGACGATCGCTTCGGCATCGCCTCCCCGCAGATGGAACCGACGCGCGAACGAATTCAGCAACAGGTCGTGCCGCTTGTAGGCACAGGAGTGATTCCGGTGATTACCGGATACATTGCAGCGACCGAGGACGGCATACCAACCACACTCGGCCGAAGTGGAAGCGATCGGACGGCTGCAATCGTCGCGGCCGGGCTCGACGCCGACGACGTATGGATCTGGACCGATGTCGATGGGATCCTCACAGCCGACCCCCATCTCGTCGCGGAGGCACGCACACTGGAAGAGCTGTCATACGAAGAGGCGGCAAACCTTGCTCGCTTCGGAGCCGAAGTCCTTCATCCGCGCACGATCCAGCCGGTCATCCGAAACGGCATCCCGCTGAGGATTCTCAACAGCTATCGCCCGGAACGTCCAGGAACGCGCATTGTTGCCGAACCGACGGCTGATAGACATACGTCGCCTGCGATTGTCTCCACGACCGGGATGCGTCTGCTGGCTGTCGGAGACGGCGATGAGGCTCGCCGCCTTCCCACGGCGGCTCAGACATTGAGCCGTCTGTCGGAGGCCGGGATCGATGTACGCATGTTCTCGCAAGCGCTCTGCGATTCGAGCCTTTGCTTTGTCGTTCGCGAACAGGATCACGATCATATTCAAGCAATCCTTCGCCGTGGGCCGCACGATGCCGATGCGAATGGGTCGCTCACTGTCCACTCCGAGGAGGACGTGGCGATCGTATCGGTCATCGGCGGTCCAGGCGGGGATAGACGCGAGGTCTCCTCGAGTGCCTTTGCCGCCCTGGGACGGCATGAGGTTCGCGTGATCGCGGTGACGCAAGCGGTGTTGGGGGATTCCGTGTCCTTCTGCATCCCTGCATCACGTGTCCATGACACCGTCTGCTTCCTTCACCGGGAACTCGGATTGGCGCGTGCGAGTCTCCCAAACCGGAGGACCGATGATGACGCGACCCAAGGAGGCACATGATGACGAAGAAAATCCCGGCTGTTATTCTCGGCGCGACAGGAACCGTGGGACAGCGACTCATTCGGCTCCTTGAGGAACATCCGTGGTTTGAGATCTTCGCGGTCGCGGCATCGGAGCGAAGTGTGGGCCGGCCGTACGCTGAAGCCTGCCGATGGTTGCTCCCGGGCGAGCCTCCAAAACACGTGGGGGAGAAGGTCGTCATTCGCCTCGACCCGCAAGCCGTTTCGTGCGACCGCCCGGCTATTGCGTTCTCGGCGCTTCCGGCCGCTGTAGCGCGCGACGTGGAGCCGACGTTCGCAAAAGCCGGATATGTTGTCTGTTCCAACGCCTCGGCGTTTCGCGAAGAGCCGGATGTTCCGCTCCTGATTCCCGAAGTGAATCCGGATCACCTCGCGTTGCTCAAGCGGCAGCAGGAGACAAGAGGGTGGGATGGTTTGATCGTCACCAATCCAAACTGCTCGACGACCGGCATCGTGCTAGCCACCAAGGCGCTTGATGTGGCCTTCGGCCTACGTCGGGTTGTCGCTACGACGCTACAGGCCATCTCTGGCGCAGGGTACCCGGGAGTCCCGTCGCTTGACATCCTGGGCAACGCGATCCCGTGGATTCCGGGAGAGGAGGAGAAGATCGCCACCGAGACACGATGTCTGCTTGGCAGGATCGAACGAGAGACACGAATCGAGGCCGATATCACGGTGAGTGCCCAAGTCAACCGGGTCCCAGTCGTCGATGGACACACCCTCTGTCTGTCGCTCGGTTTCGATCGTCTGCCCTCTCCAACCGCTGCAGCTGATGCGCTACGGGCTTTCCGCGGCAGCGAGACGGTGCGCGGATTGCCGAGTGCACCGCCTCGTTCGGTTCATGTGATGGATGGAAAGGATCGTCCGCAGCCGCGCCTCGACTTGTCCGAAGACAGCGGAATGGTTGTCCATGTCGGTCGAATTCGGCCCTGCCCGATCCTGGATCTTCGGTTGGTCGGACTGGTTCACAACACGCTTCGCGGTGCGGCTGGAGGCGCAATTCTTAATGCCGAGCTCCTCGTAGCGGAGGGATGGCTCGGATGAGCCGCGCCGATCGAACGTCATTGGCTGAGTTCCTTGGCGATGCGATCGTCTACCGGAGACTTGCTCCCCTCGATGAACGTCTGCCCCGGTACGAGGAACTGGCTCGGCGTATTGGGCTTCCTCCCGATACACCTCCTCGGAAATGCCAACCGGACTACGCGCGTGTCGTTGCTTGTCTCCTTCGTGCAGCGGCCGAGCTGCATGACATGCCGGGTCCGATCGAGCGTCTTCTACTCGTCGGCGACACGCCGGGAAACGATGTGACGGCCTTCCACCAGCTGTGCGCCGAAACCGGTTGGCCGGGGGTGGCGTTTGTCGGTCGCGACGATACGACACAGCCCGAAGTCTGGAAGGTCAGGGAGCATGGAGATCAGATCATCGTGACGGCGTCTCGATGGCGCTTGCTCGAGGAAATCGATGTGTTCTGTACAGGTCGTGGGTTCGCGATCGATCGGCAGACAGCGGTGATCATCGATATCGACAAGACCGCCATCGGAGCCCGCGGCCGCAACGACGAAGCGATCGATGGGGCGCGAATCGATGCGCTGCAACGAACGTTCGAGCAATTCCTCGACACCGCGCCGACGTGGGATGCTTGCCGCGAGCTGTATAACCGCCTGAATCGGCCCGCGCTTCATCATCTGACGGCCGACAATCAGGATACGATTGCCATCCTTTGCTTGGCGGTTGAGGGTGGACTGATTTCGTCGGAAATCCTCGCTGACGATGCGTCACGCCGGTTCTTGAGTCTTGTCCAGTTGATGCACGCGACACGACAGCCGTTTTGCCGGCCACCGACTGCGGCAAGGGAGATCTACCACCGGCTGCGTGAAGGTGCTCACGCTGGGGTGCTGCCTGAGTTTGAGGCATTCCGCCGCAACGAGTACGAGGCGACGGTTCGCAGAATGGACCATCTTCCCGACGACGCGCCGCGCGAGCAGCGGATGATGGACGAGATCACGATCACCGCCGAGGTCCGAGATGCGGCACTACGGTGGAGGGATCGAGGGGCACATCTGCTTGGGTTGTCCGACAAACCGGATACGGCAAGTCTGCCGACGACCGAGATGGCGGCAGCCGGACTCCGACCGCTCCATCGGACCGAAGCTCGGGTGCTCGGCGGCATCTAGCCTTCTCGCTTTCGGATCAGTAGGGCATTGGACATCGCGGCGGCGTCGACGGAGATGTCATCACCCTCGGAGATCTCTCCGGCGACGATCTTGCTCGCGAGGGGATTCTCGATCAGCCGTTTCATCGCGCGTGCCAGTGGTCGGGCGCCGTAGTGCGGGTCGTAGCCCTCTTTGGCGAGGACGCGCTTCGCCTCGGCGGTGAGTGTCAGACTCATCCCCTGCTCGGCGAGGCGCCCATTCAGATGGGCCACCTTTAGGTCGACGATTTTGCCGATCGCCTGCTCCGTGAGTGGGTGGAAGATGATCGTCTCATCGATTCGATTGAGGAACTCAGGACGGAAGAGCTTCCGGACCTCATCTTGAACGAGCTTCCGGACGGCCTCCTCGCCTGTGTTGGACTGGAAGTGCTCGCTGCCGGCGTTCGATGTCATGATGAGGATCGTATGCTTGAAGTCGACCGTGCGGCCGTGCCCATCCGTGAGCCGGCCTTCGTCGAGCAGCTGCAACATCAGGTTCATCACCTGCGGGTGAGCCTTCTCGATCTCGTCGAACAGCACAACCTGGTACGGGCGTCGCCGCACGGCCTCGGTCAGCTGGCCGCCTTCCTCGTAGCCGATGTAGCCGGGAGGGGAGCCGATGAGCCGTGCAACGGCGTGGCGCTCCATGTACTCCGACATATCGATTCGCAACAGCGCGTTGTCGCTTCCGAAGAGGAAGGACGCAAGCGACTTGGCAAGCTCGGTCTTGCCGACGCCGGTTGGACCGAGGAACAGGAACGTCCCAATTGGCCGGTTCGGATCGGCAAGGCCGGCCCGTGAGTGACGGACCGCCTCGGCGACGGCGCGAACGCCTTGATCCTGATCGATGACACGCGCATGCAACGCCTCTTCCATGCTGGAGAGCCGCGATCGCTCTTCCTCCAGCATTCGCTCGGCTGGGATTCCCGTCCACTGCGAGACGAGCGAGGCAATGTCGGAATCGGTCACCGTGTCACCAGTGCCGTCAACACGTAGACGGCTCGACGCTTCGTCGACCAAGTCGATGGCCTTGTCGGGCAGGAATCGATCAGCGATATAGCGCTCAGACAGCTTGGCTGCGGCGGTGATGGCTTCGTCCGTGATCGTTATCCGATGGTGTTCCTGGAGTTTCTCGCGCAAGCCCTCAAGGATAGCGACAGTTTCTTCGACCGTGGGCTCGCCGATGAACACCTTCTGAAACCGCCGCTCGAAAGCGGAGTCCTTCTCGATGTGCTCGCGATACTCATCGAGCGTCGTGGCGCCGATCAGCTTGAATCGACCGCGAGACAACGGCTCTTTGAGGATGTTCGACGCATCGATGGCGCCTTCCGCTGCACCGGCACCGACGAGCGTGTGCAGCTCATCGACGAACAGGATCGTATCGCCGGCATGAGCTTCGATCTCCTTGACGACCGCCTTCAGGCGATCTTCGAACTCGCCGCGGAACTTCGACCCGGCAACCATCGACGCGATGTCGAGTGCCACGATCTCCTTGCCCTGCAATGTTTCGGCAACTTGGTCGGCAATCATGCGCTGGGCCAGTCCCTCGACGACCGCCGTTTTGCCGACGCCCGGCTCTCCGATCAACACGGGATTGTTCTTCCGGCGGCGCGAGAGAATCTGCTCCATTCGCCGAATCTCCTGGTTTCGGCCGATCACTGGGTCAAGCTCGCCGCGCTTGGCCATCTCCGTCAGGTTGGTCGAGTACTTTTTGAGGATCTGGTAGCGCTCCTCGGAGTCGCGATCGGTCACGCGTTGCTCTCCCCGTACGTCTCGGAGCGATGTATAGATTGCTTCCGGCGTGATCTGGTGCCTGCCGAAGATCCTGCGCAACTGCGGATCTGTCGTGCGGCTCAGTGCCAGGAGGATATGGTCGATGCCGATATAGTCATCGTGGAGTCGTTCGGCCTCCATCTGGGCCGCAGCGATCACTGCATCGAGGCGCGGCGTGATATAGATCTGTGCCGCGGTTGGGCCACTGATTGACGGTTTCGCTTGCAGGAGGGTGTCGAGGTCGTTCACCAGGGTATCGAGGTCGACGCCCGTGTGTTCCAGGATCTCGCGACCGATTCCTTCCTTGCTCACGAGAACCATGGCGATATGCTCGGCATCCAATTGGTTGTGCTTGTATCGTGAAAGGAGGTCCTGGGATTCGCGAAACAGCTCCTGGGCTCCCTCGGTCATCTTGTCAAAACGGATCATTCCCATCGCCCTTCCTTAGCAGTCGACATACGAGACTGCTAAGTGGCAGTGTATGACCGATCTCTCTGGATGTCAAGAAAGGCAGAGCAGAGGGAGTCTAGCTGTGTTCGAAGCAGAGCTGCTTGTGATTCTTTCGGACGCCGGGGAAGCGAAGCACGCGATTGTGCATGACAACGTAAACGCCAGGAGCGACGAGCCGCGCGGCAAGAAGCGTCTCGGTGACGTTTTGCAGCGCGTCGGTATCGCGAAACTCGTACGGGCGCATCGCCCCGGTGAGCAGGATCGGAATCCGAAACGGAGCCAGTCTCCGATGGAGAAGCTCACCCGTTTGGGCCAACGTGTCGGTGCCATGCAGGATGACAATCGCATCGCACGACGCAACGGCGGCCGATGCTTCGGCGACGATGTACTCTCGATCCTCGTCGGTCATCTCGAGCGAGTCCTTGAACAGGATTTGCTTCGACGAGATTTCGAGATCGGGGAGACGGAAGGTGGCCAACAGCTTGGGCAACGTTGTGTGTGCGTTTCGAAGCGATCCGTCGTGCTCGTTGTACGTCTTCTCGATCGTTCCGCCGGTGGTCAGCATGGTAATCCGCATCGTTGTCTCCTTTGGCCAAGGAGCGGGATTGTCTTCCCGTAGGCGTTACTCCGCAATGGTTTGCATCGAATTCGTTGGAGCCACTCAGATCGCCTTGAGGAACATGCTGACCGCGGCGTAGACGAGCAGGACGCCGAACAGCTGCCGCAGCCGTTTCTTCGGGATCCGCGTGCCGATGCGCGGGCCGATCTGCGCCCCGATGACGATTCCAAGGATCAGCGGAATCGCCAACTCCCATTGGAGTGTCCCCTGCATCCAGCTGGTCGCTGCGCTGATCGCGGCCGTCGGGATCATCACGAACAGGGAGATGGCCACCGAAGAAACGATGTCCAGGCCGAGGAACAGCACGAGACTTGGGACGAACACCGTTCCCCCACCAATGCCAAACAGCTTCGTGGCCGTGCCGGCAACGAGTCCGAGCACGATCACCAGCAGGTAGAATCGAGCCCCTGACGTCCTCTTCGTTTCGCTTGCCTTCACGTCCTTCGCCGTGCGCCCGAGAAGCATTGTTGCTGCCGGATACAGCAGGAACACTGCGAACGCGAGCATCAGCCACTTCGGATCGGCAATCCCAACGATGGTTCCGCCGAGGAACACACCGGCGATGGCGCTGGGCATGAGCAACAGGCCGATGCGGAAGTCGATCGCTCGGCGGCGGAGATAGGCGATCGACGCGGAAATGCCGGTGAACAGGACACCAGCGACGCTCGTTCCAGCCGCCTCGGGCTGGGTTGAGACAAACCCGCCCAACAAGAGAAGCGGTACCATGAACACCCCACCTCCGAGGCCGAGCAAGCTGGCGAACGTCCCGATGACGATTGCGGCGAAGAAGAGCAGAACGGAGACTCCGAGTTCCATGGGCAGCTGCACCTCCGAGAGCGTTCCGAGAGCGTACACCATCGGCTGTCGATCACAACGCTGAGGGCAGGGTCGGCGTTGTGGGCAGCGATTGCTCGCCTCAGGTCGGATCTGGACAGGAAACGCCCGGCTCGATAGAGTAGCGGGCATCCAAGCGGGATGTATGACACCACGTGGGAGGCGATTCGATGAACGTTCCAACGCGCGACGACGCGTACGCACTGCTGATGGAATTCAACAAAAATGAGCGCCTGATCAAACACGCCCTGGCAGTCGAAGCGGTGATGCGGCACATGGCGCGCAAGCTGGGTCACGACGTGGAAGCGTGGGGTGCGATTGGCTTGGTGCACGACCTGGACTACGAGCAGTTTCCCGAGCAGCATTGCGCGAAGACCGAGGAGATCCTGCGCGAGCGCGGATGGCCGGACGAGGCGATTCACGCTGTGGTGTCACATGGTTGGGGTCTCTGCACCGACGTCGAGCCGACCCACGAGATGGAGAAGGTTCTCTACGCGATCGATGAGCTGACCGGCCTCGTCACAGCTGTTGCGCTTGTCCGTCCGTCGAAGAGCCTGATGGACCTCAAGGTGAAGTCGGTGACGAAGAAGTGGAAGGATAAGGCGTTCGCTGCAGGCGCCGACCGGGAGATCATCCAGAAGGGGATCGACATGCTCGGCATCGAACGAAGCGAGCTGATCGACGACGTCATCGAGGCGATGAAGGGCGTTGCGGCCGAACTCGGCCTCGACGGAACAGTGGCGGCGTAGCCGGCTGCCGGGACGAAAGGACAGCATGTCAAAGCAAGAGTACCGTTCTCAGGGATGGTCGTTGAACGACCTAATCTCTGCGCCGGATGGACCGCCGATGGAGACGGTGTTCGGCGAATTGGACGAGGCGGTCGGCCGGGTTGAGGCGCGTCGTGAAGATCTTGGCTCGTCGATTTCAGAGAGTTCCTTTGTCGAGATGCTCAGACTCATCGAGGAGGTCGGGCATTTGTCACGACGCCTCACCGGGTATGCGACACTGTGGCTTGCGGAGAAGTCGACCGATCAGACGGCACTTGCGTTTCGCGGGCGTGTGAACAAGGTTCTCGCCGATGCGGGGAACCGCTGCCTGTTCTTCGATCTGTGGTGGAAGCGACTCGATGACACGACGGTCGAGCGGTTGCTTCCATCGAGCGGAGACGTTCGTTACCACCTGGAGACGCTACGACGGTTCGCGCCGTACACGTTGTCCGAGCAGGAAGAGAAGATTATCAATATCAAGGATGTCCATGGCATCAGCGCGATGAACACATTGTACGACATGCTCACCAACGACCTGTCGTTCGAGTTCGAGGTAGATGGCGAGACGACACAGCTTACGCTAACCGAGCTGATGGTCCATGCGCGGAGCGCCGACCCCGAGCTTCGCAAGGCCGCCTATCAGTCGCTGCATGGAGTATTTGGCTCGCATGGCAACGTCCTTGGTGAGATCTACAAACACGTGGTTGGCGACTGGCACGACGAGAACCAACAGCTGCGCGGGATTCCCACGGCGATCTCAGCTCGAAACCTGCAAAACGATATCCCCGACGATGTGGTCGATGTACTGCTCGAAGCGTGCCGCAAGAATGCGAAACTGTTCCAACGCTACTTCCGGCTGAAGGCTTCGTGGCTCGGGGTGGAGAAGCTACGCCGCTACGACGTCTACGCGCCGGTCGAGAGCGTCTCGAAGGAGATCGCCTTCTCGGAGGGCGTGCAGCTTGCCCTGGACAGCATGCATGGGTTCGCGCCGCGGATGGCGGAGCTGGCCGAACGGGTGCTCGCCGAAGGTCATCTCGATTCCGAGGTTCGAGCCGGGAAAGACACCGGAGCGTTCTGCTACGGAGTTGTCCCGGAGATCACGCCGTGGGTGTTGGTCAACTACAACGGACAGCACAGCGACGCAACAACACTGGCCCATGAGCTGGGACACGCTGTCCATGCGATGCTTGCGGCCGATCACTCTTCGCTGACCTTCCACTCCTCGCTCCCGCTTGCGGAAACGGCGTCGAACTTCGCCGAGATGCTGGTGCTCAAGCGTCTGCTGGAATCGGAAACCGACTCGCACGTTCGAAGAAGCCTCCTGGCGGGATTCGTTGACGACAGCTACGCATCGATTCTTCGGCAGATCTTCTTTGTGCTGTTCGAGCGGGAAGCGCACAACGTGATCAACAACGAAGGTGCCACGGTCGATCAGCTGGCCAGCCGGTACCTTGAGAACCTGCGCGAGCAGTTCGGAGATGCTGTCGAGCTGTCCGACGAGTTCCGGTGGGAGTGGGTGTCGATTCCACACATCTACCAGGTGCCGTTCTACTGCTATGCGTATGCGTTCGGCCTACTGCTCGTGCTTGCCCTCTACCGGCAATACGAGCAGGAAGGCGAGGCGTTCGTGCCCAAGTACCTACGGATCCTCGAGTACGGCGGGTCGAAGGCGCCGGTCGAAATCCTCGATGAGGCCGGGTTCGACGTGCGAACCGAAACATTCTGGCAGGGTGGGTTCGACGTGATCGGTGAGATGATCGAAGAACTGGAGAAGAGCGAAGGCTAACGGCAACTACGCTCGAAGGTCGGAGAGCTGTGCATCCGTTGCGCGGATGAGATCGGCGGCGGCGAGTTTGACGAGGGTTCCTCGAGCCCCGGCGTTGATGACGAGCATTGGCTGTCGTGCCGTTGTGCGGTCAAGATAGATGGGCAGCTGCTGCCGCGCTCCGAGCGGGCTGATCCCACCGACGAGATAGCCGGTCACGCGTTGCGCATCGCGTGGGGATGCTGCCTCGACGTGCTTGTAGCCTGTGGCGTGCCCGAGCTTGCGTGTGCTGACGCTCTCGTTGCTCGCGATCAACGAGAACAAAAACGATCCATCGCCGGCGCGGAAAACCAGCGACTTGAGGACGATCTCCTCCGGTTGAGCGACCGCCGCGGCCGCGATCCGGGCACCAGCGCGATTGTAGCGATAGACGAGCACCTCATGCTCGATCCCGAGATCCCGCAGCACCTGTATCCCACGCGTCGCCACAGCGACCTCCGATTCTCGACGACTCACTCACCGGAGTTGACTGCGTCAACTCCGCCGGCATCGAGGACTCCATCTCGAGATCCCGTAGCAGCTGTATCTCATGCATCGCTACAGCGACCTCCGCGGCCGCGATCCAGGCACCAACGCGATTGTAGCGATAGACGAGAACCTCATGCTCGATCTCGAGATCCCGTAGCACCTGTATCCCACGCATCGCCACAGCGACCTCCGCTTTTCGACGACTCACTCACCGGAGTTGACTGCGTCAACTCCGCCGGCATCGAGGACTCCATCTCGAGATCCCGTAGCAGCTGTATCTCACGCATCGCCACGGCGACCTCCGATTCTCGACGACTCACTCACCGGAGTTGACTGCGTCAACTCCGCCGGCATCGAGGACCCCATCGATCTCGATGACGAAGATACCTCTCGTGGACACATTCAACTCCGTTCGCCCATTCCCGCGCGTCCGCTTGTGACAGTGTTGCGCATTTCACGTATAGCCGCAAAGGCCTCCGCTGTCGTTGGGGTAGCCTTGCACCTAGGCCGTGGCCAAAATAGCTCATCCACTGCGAGTTCGTGCAGTACCCTTGCCTGGCTCTGCAAATCGCGGTTGCTCATCCACTGCGAGCTTGTGCAGCACCCTTGCCTGGCTCTGCAAATCGCGGTTGCTCACCGACTGCGAGTTCGTGCAGTACCCTTGCCTGGCTCTGAAAGATTCGGAAGCTCACCCACTGCGAGTTCGTGGAACGAACTCGCCCGGCATCGACAGCCGTATGGAGTCGATGACGAAGGCAAGCAAGACTCCGGCCTCACCATATCCCCGATCTTCCTTCCCCTGCCGAGGTCATGGTAGAATGCAGGTGATTTAGCATGAACGGCAGCGTGGTGCGTTTCGGGAGGAGTTGAACAATGCGGAAGACAGCTGGAAGCCGAACGAAACGGCCAGGGTGGGCTTGGCTTCTCATCCTCTTGATCCTGGCAGCCAGTCATGCAGCGACGGCTCGTGACCTCATTGTTCGTAGCACGGCAGACAGTGACTCGGGAACCCTGCGCTGGGCGCTGGAGACGGCACGAGCCGGAGACACGATCACGTTCGATCCGGCGGTCTTTCCGCCGAGCGATCCTGAGACGGTCACATTACGAAACCCCTTGCCGCCCCTGATCTGTGGTTCACTCACCATCGACGCCAGCGATGCTGGCGTCATCCTAAGCGGGCGGCTCCTGAGGGAAGGAGAGTTCAACGCCCTGGAGATTGTCTCAAGCAGCAACACTGTGCGAGGCCTGCAGATCCTAGACTTCTCGGGCTGCGGAATCCTCATCGCAGGATCAGCAAGGAACAACACGATTGGCGGGGAGAGGTCCATCGGCAGGGGGCCTTTCGGCCAGGGGAACGCTGTGGGGCGCTGCAATGGTGGGGTGGGAATCTGGGGATCCCACGCTACAGGGAACTCGGTCATTGGGAATGCGATTGGCACGGATCGATCCGGTGGTCTCGATCTTGGCAACGTGGATGGGATCGCCCTCGGCGATGGAGCTACGAGAAACACCATCGGTCCCGGAAATGTGATCGCACACAATCGGGAGACCGGGGTGCTCATCCTGAGTCGGGGAACATCGAGAAACACGATCACACGCAACAGCATCTTCGAGAACGGTTGGACCGGAATCCGATTTGAAGACGCGCACCCCGGAGCAACCGAGATCACACTCCAAGATGCGAGTATCCAAGCAGGCCTCCTCTCGGGTCATTCTTGCCCTGAGTGTGAAGTCGAGTTTTTCTCCGATTCTGGGTCGCAAGGGAGGAGCTTCATCGCAAGCACCATGGCGGATGAGCATGGATGCTATACGCTGTCCACAGACAGCCCAGTCGTCGGGCCGGCAGTAACTGCGACGGCGACAGATCCGCACGGAACGACTGGACCATTCCTCATCTTGGCTCACGTTCTCGATGACTCCGAAGCGCTTCAGCAGGACAACCCTCATGTGGCGAGGTCGGTCATGGCACGGACGAGTGACCAACTTGAGGACAACCGACTCGCTCAGCTTGCCAGCCTCGCATCGGATGTTCATTCCAGGGAGGATGCTGACAGCTTTGTGAAGCAGCACCTCGAATTGGGGCTGACGTGGTATCGCATTAGCCTCGATTGGCTGGATTGGTGTGAGGTTGTGGAAAGCCCGAGGTTCTCAAGCACCGACATTGACCCGAATGCTGACGTGGCGATCACGATGCTCCATGAGAAAGGTGTTGATGTCATGCTGGATCTTGTCTACTGGGACGAGCGAGCATCCATCGCAAAACCCCGCGAGCAACTCTATACGACGGCGGCAGAGATCGATAGGTTCGTGAACTACGCTCGAACGATTGCTCGACACTTCCGTGGACGTGTCGCATCGTACGCCGTGTTAAACGAGCCCAATGTGCCAGATCCTGGCCAGTTCGTCACTCCTGACGACTACGTCGAGCTGGTTCGTTGCACGGCTCCTGCCATCCGGGAAGAGGATCCCAGTTCCAGGATCGTCATCGGGGAGGTTACGCCGCTGTGGGGGTGTGACGGGCTGGACTACCTGCACAAGATCATGAGTTCCGACGTGCTGCCTATGGTCGACGGGATCGCTTGGCACTGGGGCGGTGCATCGCCGGAGTTTCATGCCGACTTCTATTACGGCTATCCCGAGCTGGTACGAGACATTCGAAGTATCGCCGAGGAGAGAGGGTTCAAGGGCGAGCTGTTCGCCGAAGAGATCACGCTACGGACAGCCAAGACGCCTCATCCGTCCGAATACATGGGGTATGAGGAGATTCCTGCCCTGAAGTACACGTTACGAGTCGCGCTCATGAACCTCGGTCTCGACCTTGCAGCTGGTTTGAACTTCGAGAATCTAGAGGGGATTCCTCTTCAGAAGCGCATGACACAAACCCTCTGCGCTGCTATGGCCGGCCATGAAGCGATCGACCTGCCGGTCGCGATCGACATCGACACCGAGGACCCTGTCGCCTATTGCGCCTTCCGAAATCCCAACGGCGACCGGATGCTAGCGATCTGGACCGACGGGATTGCCCAGGATGAGGATCCCGGAATCCCGGCGACGATCAGCTTCCCCGCTTTGGCTGCCGGTTTTGTCACCGGAATCGACGTGCTCCACGGGTTTGAGCAGGAGTTGGTGTTCGAGATCGACGATGGCAGCACGATCGTTCGCGACGTGCTCGTCAAAGACTACCCAATCCTCATCCAGCTGAGCGACATCACGTTCGGACCCGACTACGAGGAGACCATTGGCGATGGCTTCCACCGGTTGGGTGAGCGGGATGGGAACTGATCGTGGAACGAGTCGGAGGTATAGAGATGAATCGATGGCACGAAACCCTATGTGTGTGTCGCTCCGCGATGCTTGTCCTGGTCCTATTGCTTGTCGCTTCTCTGGTGGCGAACGCGCGGGAGATTGTCGTGATAAGCACTGCCGACAGCGGAACAGGTACGCTTCGCTGGGCGCTGGAGACGGCGCGGTCCGGAGACACGATCACGTTCAATCCAGTGGTCTTCCCTCCGAGCGACCCCGCAACGATCTCTCCTCAAACGGAGCTGCCTGCGATCACATGCGGTGGCCTGGCCATCGACGCGAGCAACGTTGGCATACTCATCGACGGCGCCAACGTACCCGGCGACTGGAAGAACGGACTGCAGGTCTATTCGAGTTACAACACGATCATGGGCCTTCAGGTTGTCAACTTCGCTGGATCTGGCATCGTTGTTGCTCAAGGGATCAACAACACGATTGGTGGAGACCGGAGTGTTGGATCGGGTCCGGTTGGGCAGGGCAACCTTGTGAGTGGGAACGGCATCGGCATCGACCTCTGTGACATAGGGACATCAAACAACAGGATTGTGGGGAACCTCGTTGGAGTCCAGGTGGATGGACGGACGCCGTGGCCCAATCGCGGGTCGGGGATCTTCATCGAGCCTGGAGCTACGCACAACTACATCGGTCCGTGGAACGTTATCGCCTGCAACGGATCGGACGGAGTCACGGTGCTGGGAGCGGATGCACACTCGAATACCATCACAAGGAATGCGATCTTCGGCAATGTGGAAGGTGGTATCACTCTCATCGACGGAGCCAATGAGCTATCGACGAGGCCAGTCCTGGGTGATGTCGATCTGAGTAGCGGGCGTGTCGCTGGGATTGCGTGCCCAAACTGCATTGTCGAAATCTACTCCGATCAGCTTGGACAGGGAGAGGTTCTCGAAGTCATTGCTGTGGCTGATGATCAAGGCGCATTCCTTGTCCAGACTGGACAAGGGCTCGCGGGGCCGAATATCACTGCAATAGCGACGACACTGGACGGGAGCACCAGCTCATTCTCAGACCCCTTCATGGGGGAGCAGGCTTGCACCTCTATGCGCCAGAGACCTTTGTCGTCTGAGTTCGCCGCTATCGAGATACTGGCGACAAGCATCGACGATAGTGGATACGGCACGTTTCGTTGGGCAATGGAGACAGCAAGACCTGGCAATGTGATCAGGTTCGATCCTGAGACCTTCCCTCCAGACGATCCAGCGATAATCAATCTTCAGACAGAACTACCGCCTCTCCGATGCGGCAACGTGACTGTTGATGCAAGCGATGCTGGAGTCATCTTGGATGGATCAGATGTCACCGATGAATGGGCTACTGGGATACAGATCTACTCAGATGAAAACGTCATTATGGGGCTACAGATCATCAACTTCGACGGGGCAGGGATTACTGTTGGAGGCTCGACTGAGAACAGAATAGGGGGAGATCGCACCATCGGGGAGGGGCCGACCGGACAAGGGAACCTTCTCTCGTCCAACCGTATGGGGATTGTCGTATGCGATGTTGCGGCATCTGACAATGCAGTGATCGGAAATCTTATCGGAGTCCAAGCGGATGGCATTACACCTTCAGGCAATTCCATGTCAGGTGTCTTCATCGAATCGGGCGCTACTCGCAACACAATCGGTCCAGAGAACATCATTGCCCACAACGCGATGGACGGTGTTGGGATTATGGATTCAGGAACTCACTCCAATACGATCACTCGCAACACAATCTTCAAGAATGGTGAGGGTATCTACATGATGGATATGTACGACATCCATCTCTGTAATGGAGGGAATGCAGGCCTTGAAGCACCAACTTTTACAAGGCTTGAGGGATTGCGAACAATCGCAGGAACGGCGACTCCGAATTCGACAATCGAGGTTTTCTCTGGACGTTGCCACGCAGAAGCATTCGAAGGAGAGACCGTTTGCGACGACGAGGGAGCATTCCTCTATCACACGTCTTCTGCATTCATTGGGTCTCATGTCCTGTGTACAGCGACCGATCCTCTCGGCAATACAAGCTCCTTCTCATCACCCATGGCAGTTGTTCCGATGCAGGAAGGATCGGCATCAATACGAGTACTGCTGGAGTCCAGGCCTTCAAGTGAACTTGCGGACAACAGGATTGGCTCATCATGGAATGGCTTCTGGCAGCCAGTTGATATGCTCGGTGTTGCGCATCACGGCATCTTTGACGTGGGGTTGAAGCGTGCCATGTTGACAGTCAACGCATGCGAAGCCGTGACCGCAGGCAAGATCGCTATCGACCTTGCAAGATCAGAGTTTGAGGTCGAGCCAAGCCATGATGCGGTCTTTTCCGTCGTGGCTGAGAATGGAGTCCAGATTACCTACAGCCTGGTGTTCTGGGACAAGGATATCCCAACTACTGAAGATGTTCTGAGTGGCCCCCGATTCAAGACAGAAGACCAGATTGCGAGATACCTCGACTTTGTCCGGTTCACTGTGGGGCACTTCGAAGATCGGGTTCAACGCTATGAGATCTGGGGCGAACCCAATGTGGACATGCCGGGGCTGTGGGGAAAACATATCGATGTCGAGGATTACATCGAGCTCGTGCGACGAGTTGTCCCTGTCATTCGCGAGGAGAGCCCCGATGCAATGATTCACGTGGGAGCTACCAGTGGCTTGCGAGAAGAGTCATCGCAGGCTTACTTGTCCGAGATTCTTCGATCCGACATCATGCCGCTGGTCAATACTGTGACGTGGCATCCGTTGTACGGTGAGTCACCAGAACACGAAGCCGGATACTACTACGAGTATCCTTCGATAGTCCGACATCTCATCGATCTGACGCGATCCCACGGATTCTCTGGGGAATTCGAAGCAGATGAAGTGACTTGGTGGACAATCGGTGAGGAGAACGACCAGCCTTGGCGATACTCCGCACTTCATGCGGCGAAGTATTATGCGCGATCCATCTTGCTGCACCTGGGAATGGACGTGACTATCTGTGTGGGTGGCAGTGATAAACGGCCTGTCCTTGGCCCTACGATTCAGAACCTCTGCACCGTCATGGCCGGCCACGAAGCGATCGACATGCCGGTTGCGATCGACATCGAAACCGACAGCCCTGTCGCCTATTGCGCCTTCCGCTACCCGAACGGCGGCCGGATGCTGGCTGTGTGGACTGACGGCATTGCCCAGGACGAGGATCCGGGTGTCCCGGCAACGATCACGTTCGAGGGACTTGCCGCTGGGAGTGCTGCGGGTATCGACGTGCTCCACGGCTTCGAGCAGGAGCTGGTATTCGAGATCGACGGTGACGACACGATCGTTCGCGATCTACTTGTCAAGGACTACCCGATCCTCATCCAGCTGAGCGACATCACATTTGGATCGGACTACGAAGAGACCGTCGGCGACGGGTTCCATCGACTAGGCGAGCCGTAGAGCGAGCATCTTGGGTTCTGGGTGCGGCGCCCAGCTCCGTTGAGGGTTGGTGGGGCAAACTCTCCTGCACTCGCGCGTTGGGCTTCTAGAAGCCCAGCGCGCACCCATCTTTGCGTGGTTCGCTGCCCCCGCGCAACATCCCGGCCTTCTCATCGATCCAAATCCCCTGATACCCTCCGAAACCGGTCGTTCGGATCTGAACCTGGTGTCCCTTTGCGCGGAGACCGTCTATCGACGCTTGCGAGAACCCGCGTTCGAGCCAGACTGTTCCGCCATCGCTCATGGCATCGCCGGTTGGCGTTGACGACCCACCATGCCGCCAGCGCAAGGCATCCCCGGCCGCCTGGACGTCCATCCCGAAGTCAAGGCGGTTGAGGAGAATCTGGACGTGTCCTTGCGGCTGCATGTCCCCGCCCATGACGCCGAACGAGAACAGCGGGTTGCCATCCCGGGTGACGAACGCGGGGATGATTGTGTGGAAAGGCCGCTTGCCAGGCTCAAGGCTGTTGGGATGGCTCGCATCGAGGTGGAACAGGCTCCCGCGGTTCTGCATCGCGAAGCCAGTCCCGGGTGGGACGATCTCCGACCCGAAGTTGCAGTAGATCGATTGGATCAGCGAGACGGCGTTTCGTTCGCTGTCGACCGCTGTCAGGTACACCGTGTCCCCTGTTTGAAGCCTTGGGTCGCCCGCCGGTACGCGGAGTGCCGCTCTGGACTGCAAGATTTGCTTGCGCCGTCGCGTCGCATACGGTTTGGAGATCAATTCATCGACCGGCACGTCGGCAAACCCGGGGTCGGCATAGTAGTGGGCCCGATCCTCGTAGGCACGCTTCTTCGCTTCGATCTGGAGATGGAGCAGCTCTGCGCTGTCCCGGGTCATGGAAGAGACGTCGAACCCCTCGAGGATCCCGAGCATCTGCAACGCGGCAATCCCTTGGCCGTTGGGCGGAAGCTCCCAGATGTCATAACCGCGGTAGTCGATCGAAACCGGATCGTCCCAGGTCGAGCGGTGCGATTCGAGATCCTCGAGCGAGATCAGTCCATCGACCTTCCCGGCGCAGGCGAGGATTCTCTCGGAGATCTCGCCGCGATAGAACGCATCGCGGCCGGCAGAACAGATCGCGCGGAGCGATCGGGCGAGATCCGGGTTGCGGACGACTTCGCCGACTTCCGGTGCTCTGCCGTCAACGAGAAACGTCGCGGCGGCGCCCGGATCGGCGCGGAGCCGGTCCTCGGCCGTTTTCCACATTCGCCCGATCACCGGGGTGACGGCGAATCCAGACTTGGCGTAGGCAATCGTCGGCGACAGCAACTGCTCGATTGGCAGCCGTCCGAACCGCTCGTGCAAGGCGACCCAGCCATCGACACATCCGGGGACGGTCCACGACAGCGGTCCGCGTTCCGGGATCCGATCGAGTTTGCGTGACGAGAAAAGGGCCCGGGTCATAGCGCGTGGCGCGCGTCCAGAGCCGTTGAATCCATGCAACCTCGTGGTTCGCGCGTCCCATACGATAGCAAACAGATCGCCTCCGAGGCCACAGCTCATCGGCTCGACAAGCCCGAGCATCGCGTTGGCGGCAATCGCCGCATCGATCGCGTGCCCCCCTTGCCTAAGGATGTCGACGCCCACCTGTGTGGCCAGCGGTTGACTCGTTGCCACCATTCCATGTGCCGCGATCGTTTCCGACCTTCCGCTCTGCTCCACTCGAACGGTCATGGTCCTCCTTGCTGTGCTCCTTCGAGGATACGGTCCGGCGGTAGATCGAACCAGCCATCGGCGTGTACTGCAGTTGCACAGGCACCTATAATGGAGGCGTCCGAGGAGGATCGATGGAACGGCGAAAGATTGTGCTTCGTGAGCTATTGGCCAAGGATCCGGCCGACATTGCCGAACTGCTCGAAGAGCTATCGCAGCAGCAGGCCGCGGATCTGGTGCATCGCCTCTTTCTTCGACACGCTGCCGCCGAACCGCTGGGCGAGATGGATCCGGATGACTCGGCGGAGCTGGTCGTTCAACTCGACCGCGCCGAGGCAAGTGAGATCCTCGCACGGATGGATCCAGACGATGCAGTCGACGTGCTTCTCGAGCTACCCGAGGAGATCCAGCAGGATCTCCTCTCGAAGCTCAGCCGTCAAGATGCCGAGGTGCTCACCGACCTGCTGGCCTACCCGCCGGACACCGCGGGCGGACTGATGTCGCCGGAGATCGTGCCGCTGTCACTGTCGATGTCGGCAGGCGAGGCGATCGACCTACTTCGGCGTCGTCAGGAAGAGGCGGAGACTGTCTACTACGCGTACGCCGTGGATGACGAGGGACGTCTGCAAGGCGTTCTCTCACTTCGCGACATGGCGCTCGCCGCGCCGGGCAAGAGCCTCCGAGAGCTGGTCGTGCGCGATGCGGTCACAGTCTCGGTGATGGAGGATGTCGAAGAGGTGGCACGAACGTTCGACAAGTACGACTACTTCGCGCTTCCCGTCGTCGATGACGCGAACCGACTTCTGGGCGTGATTACAGTGGATGATGTGATTGATGTCATTCGCGAGGAAGCGACCGAGGACATGTACGGTCTCGCCGGCGTCCCAAGCGAAGAGGGTGTCGGTACGGGGTGGTTCCGCTCCCTGCGGCTGCGTCTTCCCTGGTTGTACCTGCGGCTGCTGACGGCACTTGCTGCAGCAGTTGTAGTGGGGCTGTTTGAGCCGATGATTGCGAAGGTGGCGGCTCTTGCGGTCTTGATGGGCGTGATTGCCGGACAGGGGGGGAGCGCCGGGATGCAAACGGTGACGATCATTACGCGCGGCATCGCGCTTGGGGAGATCGCGCCGCGGCAAGGACGCCGGCTTCTCGGCAAGGAACTCTTCCTCGGTGCGGTCAACGGCGCATTGATTGGCGCGACGATCGGGGTCATCACGTATCTGTGGAAAGGTGAGATCTGGATCGGTGTGGCCGCGTTCCTGGCGATGCTGCTGAATATGGTGATCGCCGGTGTCAGCGGCGTGATCATCCCGCTTGCCGTCCGAGCGCTGGGCAGAGATCCGGCACTCGCGTCGGGGATCTTCCTGACGACGGTAACCGATGTGCTTGGATTCGGACTTCTGTTTCTGATTGCCAGGTGGCTTCTCCCGGGGGGCTCATGAGACCGACACTGCCGATCTGGACGATTCCGCTCTTGCTCGCCATTCTTGGGATCATCCTGCTTGTCGCGAACCTCGGCATTGCAGCGAAGGTTCTTATCTCGACCGAGACACTGGCGTACTGCGGATACCTGATTGCTCGAGCGCGGTGTGTAGACGATGCGCCGCGACCGGTATCGAATCTTATCGCGCTCTTCCCTGGGCACCTCTTGCTGTTGCTTGCGCTCTCGTCATTGATGGCACCGGACGGCCTTGCGTATATCTGGGCCGTGGTTCCGCCGGCGACGGTGCTCTATGACTTGATAGCATGGAAGGGCCTGTTTCGAGCGCCGATTCGAACGTCGATCTCGGCCGTTCTCTACGCTATAATCTGGGCCGATCTCTTCTTCCTATTGGAGCGCTTGATCGCGTTGACGAGGGAGTGGGATGAGAGGATGATCATCGCAGTACTCGGTCTTGTCGGAGGGGTGTTCCTCGGATTGGGGCTCTACCGACATCGACTTGCTGGCAAGGAGTGATGAGATGAAAAGATGGATTCCCGTTTTGGCAGGATGGTGTGCCGTCGGAAGTCAGTGGATTGCGCGCGCACAGGAAGTGAGCGGTAGCGGCGAGGTGGGAGAGGCCGGAGGAACATCTTCGGCGCTGGGAGGAATGGCTCCCCTCCTGATCATGCTCGCAGTGTTCGGCGCGATCTTCTACTTCATGTTGATCCGGCCGCAAAGAAAACGGCAGGCGAAGATGAACGAGTTGATCGGTGGCCTCAAGCGAGGCGATCATGTGATCACTGCAGGAGGGATCTTCGGCGAGATCGATTCCGTTGGCGAGACGGCGTTTGTGCTCACACTCGAGGACGGTGCGAAGATTCGCGTCGCCAAAGCGAGCGTGACTCAGAAGCGCGACAAATAAAGGAGTTCGCATGGCCCAGCATCACCACCATCACATGACCCGTAGCGACTGGATCCGGTTCGGTGTCGTTCTCTTGGTCGCAGTCGGTGCCCTGTACCTCGTGTATCCGTTCTGGCCTCTGCAGAACGTTGTCCAACTGGGATTGGATCTCCAGGGCGGGGTCCGGATGGTGCTGGAGGGCGAGGGTATCGAGGAGATGAACGCCGACCTGCGGGCCGAAACCATCGACCGCCTGATCACAATCATCGACAATCGAATCAACCAGTATGGATTGGCCAACACGGAGATACGCAAGTTCGGCGGGGACCGCATTCTCGTCAGCCTCCCCGGGGCCACCGATCCGGAGGAGGCCCGGCGTTTGATCGGTCAGACGGCACTGCTTGAGTTTCGACGGGTCGTCGACGCGGGGACGAGCCCACTCGATGACCTTTCGCCGAGGTCGAGTTCTCAAGAGGTTCTGAAGAATCGAGGCGGCGTTCCGTTCATCGTCGGTACCGAGATTCTCCTCACCGGCGCTGGGTTGTCGGATGCCAGCGTGCAAGCAAGTCAATCGTTGACATCGGCCGGTCAGTATCAGATCTCGCTCGAGTTCAACCAAGAAGGAGCGCAGGAGTTTGCCAGGGTTCTCCTCGATCTCGGCGTCGGAGAGCGGATGGCAATCATTCTCGACAACACGGTCTACAGCGCGCCGGTGATCCAGGAAAGCATCGTGAACGTAGCGCGAAACCAAGGTTGGCGGGGCGTGAAAGACGGATCGAGCATTTCGGGAATCAACGATCAAGAAGAAGCCCGGATCCTTGCGATCGCGCTGCGGGCCGGCGCACTGCCGGTTGCCGTGCGTGTTGCCGAGGAAACGACGATCGGGCCGACGCTCGGTGATGATTCCATCCGGCGTGGCATGATGACGATTGCCATCGGATTCCTCCTGATCCTTGTCTACATGATGGTGTTCTATCGCGTGCTCGGATTCGTGGCGAACCTGGCGCTGATCTTGAACATGCTGATCGTCTTTGGTGCGCTCGTCCTATTCCGGGCCGTGCTGACGCTGCCTGGAATTGCTGGAATCATCCTCACGATCGGCATGACGGTCGACGCCAACGTGATCATCTTTGAGCGAATCAAGGAAGAGCGGCGAACGGGGAAATCTCCGCTGGCTGCGGTCCGATCGGGATTCGAGAAGTCTCTTTCGACGCTGCTCGATGCGAACATCACTACCCTGATCACGGCACTGATCCTGCTGTTGCTGGGGACCGGCCCGATCCGGGGGTTCGCGATCACGCTTGGGATCGGTGTGGCGGGAAGTCTGTTTTGCGCTCTGATTGCCAGCCGGCTGCTGCTTGAGAAGGCGGGATTCCACAACTTCATCCCGGTACGCGGTGTGGAGGCAAGCGGCCCGAGTTAGCGGCCGACCGCTTCGAGAACAAGCGACATCAGTGCATCCGCCGGGTGTACCAGCCCGCCTTTGATGTCGCGATCGAGCCGAACGCCGAGCCGAAGCGTTGCGGCCAGCTCGCTGAGAGAGCGCTGCTTCGCTTGACCGATCAGCCGTCGCAACAGCCAATCCTGAACTCCGATTGACGCAGCCATCTCCGATCTTGCGACTTTTCGATCGAGCAGAAGGCGGATCATCGTCAAGCGGGTCAGATGACGGAGGATCCCGCCAAGGATCCTCCCTGGATCCTCACGCAATCCGCGCAGCTCATCGAGCGTTGCGTCAAGGGTTCCCTCGCCGAGGCGATCGTAGAACGGGTACACGGTTCGCTCGGCGCTGGGGAAGACGGTTTGCTCGACGGTCTCCCGATCGATGGATCCTTCCGCCGCAAGGCATCGAAGCTTGTCTGCCTCTTGGGCGACTGTCAGAAGACTGCTTCCGCACCGGTGGAGAAACTCGCGAAACGCTGGCTCAGTCAATGAGATACCACGCGCGGTGAGGATTTCCTTGGCGCTTCCGCGAATGGCGTTTCCCCGCGGTGCCGGGAGAGACACTAGGGATTCACGAGCCTTGGCTGCTTTCGCAATCGGGCTGGTCGCACGCAGATCGGTCGCGATCAGTGTGAGGTAGGTCCCTTGTGCGAACGATGTTTCGAGAAGTGGCACAAACGATTTCGGAGGTTTGGCCTTCTCGATGCGCCGAACGATGAAGTGGCGTCCGAGTGCGAACAGGGATAGGGATGTCAGATCGAGCTCCAACTCGCCAGCTTGTATCTCATCGGCGAAGCGAACGTGTCGTTCTAGGTCGGGATCCTCGGCTCGGAGCGCCGCCTCGCGAGCGGCAAGAGCGCATTCGCACCGGTACGGATCTCCGGTGAACGCCCTGAGGATCGGCTCGCTCATGGATATCTCCCTTTCGGTGGAACCGTTCGACATCATAGGGGGCCTGGTGGATGCAATCAACGATTGCAGCAGGCAGTAGCCCGAGAAGGAGAGAACTCTCGATTGCGCATTGACGTTCCCTCCCCCTTCCTCTACGCGGTGCCTCGTTTCCGTACTGAGGCGCAGGCTACTTGGAAGGTTGAGTTCGCTGTTTCGGGTCGCGGCGCATCGACAGGCCGATCCGTCCTCGGTCGACATCCACGTCGACCACGGTGACCGTCACCTTCTGGCCCACCCGGACGACGGACGATGGATGCTCAATGTAGCGATCAGCCAGCTGACTGATGTGGACCAGCCCGTCTTGGTGCACACCGATGTCGACGAACGCGCCGAAATCGACCACGTTGGTCACGATTCCGGGTAGCTTCATCCCCACAGACACGTCTTCGATCTTCTGGGCATCTTCGGAGAAGGAGAACGCCTCGAACGATTCGCGCGGATCTCTTCCGGGCTTGGCCAGCTCATCGAGGATGTCATTCAGCGTCGGGAGACCGACCGTCTCGGTGACATAGTGCTGCAGGTCGATCCGATGGCGAAGCGTCTCATCGGCGATAAGATCAGCCACTGTGCAGTCGAGATTCGTGGCCATTTGACGGACGATCCCGTAGCTCTCCGGATGGACGGCCGTTGCGTCGAGGGGGTCGTCGGCGCCATGGATCCGCAAGAAACCGGCTGCCTGCTCGTACGCCTTTGGTCCAAGACGTGGAACCTTCTTCAGTTCTTTGCGACTGTGAAACGGGCCATGTTCGTCGCGATAGGAAACGACATTCTCCGCCAGCTTCGGACCGAGTCCGGAGACGCGTGATAACAGAGGAGCGCTCGCTGTATTGGCCTCCACACCGACGGCATTGACGCAGTGTTCGACCACATCGTCTAGTGCGCGGTGCAGCAGCGTGGCATCCACATCGTGCTGATACTGGCCGACACCGATCGATTGGGGGTCGATCTTCACCAGCTCGGCGAGAGGATCCATCAGCCGACGTCCGATCGAGACGGCGCCGCGGACGGTCACGTCATGGTTCGGGAACTCCTGCCGGGCAATCTCGGACGCTGAGTAAATTGACGCACCGGACTCATTGACCAGCACAATCGGAATCCCAGCAGGAATCTCAAGCGACCGGACGAGCGTCTCCGTCTCCCGGCTTGCCGTTCCGTTCCCGATGGCGATTGCTTCGATCGCGTAGCTTCGGATGAGGTCAACGAGCGTCTGTCCGGCGAGCGCGCGCTGGTGTTCCGAGCCGACGATGTGGATCACCGTATGCGTCAGGAGCTGTCCCTGAGCATCGAGACAGACCGCTTTGCAGCCTGTCCTGTATCCCGGATCGATCGCGAGCACCCTTTTCTGCCCCAGAGGCGGAGCCATCAACAGCTCCTGCAGGTTGGCGGCGAATACGCGGGCTGCCTCTTTGTCTGCGCGCTCCTTGAGCTTGGCACGAACTTCGTTCTCGATCGACGGGGCCATCAGGCGCTTGTAGGCGTCTTCCACGGCTTCCATAACGTGTTCCGATGCAGCACTCCGGCCGCGCACGAATCGGCGGGCCAGTGCAGCGACCGCCGCCTCGTCCTCTGGACGCGCCGACAGGCGAACGACTCCTTCTCGCTCGGCACGCAGGATCGCATGAATGCGATGTCCCGGCGCTTTGGAAAGCTGTTCCTCCCACTCGAAGTAGTCGCGGTATGTCGCTCCGTCGGATTGCCTTCCTTCAATGACGCGGGTCCGAAGGACAGCCTGCGTCTCGAACAGCCTCCGGATCTCTCCTCGCGCTTCGGCCGATTCGTTGACCGATTCGGCCACAATGTCGCGTGCTCCAGCAAGCGCCGCTTCGATGTCGTCGACACCGCTCTCGGGATCGATGAATCCGCACGCCGCGGCGTGCGGATCGGTGGACGGATCTTGCGCCAGCAGTGTGTTCGCCAGCGGTTCCAGTCCCCGCTCACGTGCAATCATTGCCCGTGTGCGGCGTTTCGGCCGATAGGGTAGGTAGAGATCCTCGATCTCGGTCATCGTCTCGGCTCGGTCGATCGCCGCCTTCAGCTCATCGGTGAGGAGTTCACGCTCAATCAGCGAGGAGAGGATTGCCTCCCTTCGTTCAGCAAACGCACGGAGCTGGGTGATCCGGTCGCGGATTGATGTGACCGCGACTTCGTCGAGCGAGCCGGTTCGTTCCTTCCGGTACCGGGAGATGAACGGGACCGTCGCGCCTTCATCGAGCAACTTTGCCGCCGCCTCGACCTGGCGGGGCGAAAGCAGCAACTCCGTCGCAACTCGTCCGTAGTATTCGTTCAGCATTTGTGATCCCCCGATCATCCTGCCAGGGATTGATCTCCCCGCGAAGTCGCCAGACCGTACGAGCCCCGATCGGTTGCGTCAAGGGCTCGCGCTGCGATCTCCAAGGTCGACCGGAAGCTAAGCGCGCCCCTGAAGGAACTTGGGCTCGGCTTGATCCGCGGGGGCGCGGAGTGAGCCGTATGAACGGATGGTTGAATAGGCACGAGTGTTGTTAACATTCGGGGCTCGATGTGTTAATATGTCTTGGCTCTGTTGTTCTACCTTTTAACAAGGAGGAGGACGCGACGTGGAAGCCAAGGCATTCACCGACCAAGCAGCAGGATGTGTCGTGCGCACTCTACAAGGGTACCACGCATTTGTCCCGAACCCTCTGCCTCCGGAACTCCCCTGGACTCCCGCGATGGTCTCCCTCCTGTCTCGAGCAGACCGTGCCTTGGGGGAGCTGTCAGGCATTGGACGTGCGCTTCCGAATCCACATCTTCTGATTCTCCCGTTCGCTCGACGCGAAGCCGTGCTGTCGTCGCGCATTGAGGGAACGCAAGCGTCTCTCTCCGATCTCTATGCTTTCGAGGCCGTTCCAAGGGCCGACGAGACGAGTGACGTTCGCGGGGTCTTCAACTACGTTCGAGCGCTTGAGTTCGGGCTATCCCGTTTGAAGGACCTGCCCATGAGCCTTCGGCTCATTCGCGAGATCCACGAGAGGCTGATGCGCGGAGTACGAGGCGAACACTCGACACCCGGTGAGTTTCGGCGCAGCCAGAACTGGATCGGTCCGCCAGGGTGCCTCCTCAACGATGCCACCTACGTGCCGCCGTCACTGGAAGAGATGCCAGCATGCCTGGATGCTCTCGAGCACTTCCTGCACGCTGAACACGATATCCCGCCCTTGGCGCAACTCGCCTTGGTTCACTACCAATTCGAGGCCATCCATCCGTTCCTGGACGGGAACGGTCGCGTGGGCCGACTGATCATCGTCATGCTTCTTTGCCTGTGGGATCTGCTACCGCAACCACTGCTCTATCTAAGTGCGTACTTCGAGGCGAACCGCCAGACGTACTACGAGCTTCTCCTGTTGGTGAGCCAGCGTGGCACATGGAAGGAGTGGGTCCTGTTCTTCCTCGAAGGGGTGGAGAGCCAAGCGCGGGACGCAGTTCGCCGCTCACACTGTCTCCAGGATCTCCGGAGGGAGTACCGGACGCGCTTCCAGGCGACCCACTCGTCGGCGAGGCTTCTCCAGGTTGTTGATCTCCTCTTCGGTGTCCCCATCCTCACGGTGAATCAGGTGAAGGAGGAGATCGACGTTTCGTTCCCATCTGCCAACCGATATATCGGGCAATTGGAGGAGGCCGGCATTGTCCAGGAGATCACCGGGCAGACGCGGAATCGTCTCTACCGCGCCGGTGAGATCATCAGGGCCATCGAAGGGCCGATGGAGGATGATGAGACATAGATGTCGAAGGTGCAGAAAGCGTGTGACGAAGGGTCACTGGCGGTTACGTGTGGCGGAGTGAGCCGTACGCTAGCCAGCCTCGAGAAGGAGGGCGTTCCCACTATGCCACGAAAGGGAGAAGAGAACGTGGATGATTTGGCCCCATTGCCATCGGGCGCGACGATGAACGATGAGAACTCCTCAGCGGGAGAGAACTCCGAGCTTCAGGCTGGTCGCGTATTCATCGGTCAGGGAACGCAAATGAGCATCCCAGAGGGCGGACTGACTATCCGCATGGATCCTGACGGAGGGTTTGTAGTCGATCCGGTGGCGGTTCATGTCCGATTTGACACGTGGCCGATGTGGCTACAGCTTGGGTTGGAGCACCTAGCCGAAGCTGATCGTAGACACCTTGAGGTTCTTGACTCTTGTAGAGGGCTGCGTAACGACGAACTGGGCTGCTCCCTTGAGGCGGAATGCAGGGCGGGTATGCAGGCAATAGTGGCGAGTGGAATCGCCATTGATGCGTTCTACGCTGTTGTGAAGGAACGAATCAGCATCCCGAAAGAGAAGAGAGATGCGTGGAGAAGGAATGGTACAGCGCGGTATAAGCAGATCGCTGAAGTGGTGGACCTAGCCTTCAATCTGGACTCGAAGGGATTCGAGCGAGTACGGCAGTTGCTGAAGGAAATCACGCGCTTCCGCGATTGGGCAGTACACCCATCTGCTCAATCTGCGGAGCCGGTTCAGCACCCGGAACTCGGTGTCGGGGTTGAGTGGCGTTTCGTAGCATTCGGGTTTCAGAACGCGCGCTCAGCCGTGCGCGTGAGTCTGGCTCTCATTGCACAAATGCTCCCGAGCCCTCGGAAGAAGCACGCCAAGCTTGATGAGTACTGCCGCGCTACGAGTAGCCGGATTCATCCCTTGGTGAGGGAGTGGGAAGGTCGCTATGGCAAGCTTCTCAATCATCGTGATGCTCAGAGTAAGAAAGCCAATACCACCAAATCAGGCGAGGGTGAATCGAGAACATCGGGGACGATTCTGGGATCGGAGGGACGCGAGCCCCATTTCAGGCTGCTGCTTGAGGGATCATGGATTCCGTCCCCGACATCGTAACAGGTCCTAGGGCGAAGCTGCTAGGCTACTCGCCCACGCGCAGAGCCATCTCAAGCACATGCCAGGCAATGTAGAACAGACCGCCACACACGAACCACCGAAACTGCCGTCTCCCGATGCGGTTGGCAATCTCGGAATTGCTCTCGATGGCTTGACCTATCCCCGCCATGGCTGCCTGCATCTTCTGAGGATGAGTGCCACAGTCAGGATGCTGACCGCTCATGACCTGGAAACGCACACACGCTGCGTAGAGCGTTGAACTCAGGTAATGCACGTAGCGACATCCGGAAAGGAAACTGAACCCCCAGCAGACTAGTGCGACTGCAAGAGGAATCTGTGACCAATCGATATCGGAGCCCTGGGTCTGGTTCAGTGCAAACGCAACTGCAGCACCGGCCGCTGCGAGCAGGAAGTACGTGTACTTCTTTTGCGTGTCTAACAGAGCTCTATAGGTATCCCGTTGTTCCTCATTCATTCTTCACCTTCTGTACGGCTATGAAGTCCAGAGTAGTGTAGAAACGGACGGGCCTTCGCATCAACTCGGGCCGAATGGTTCAGCGCATGGAGAACGCAGGAGCGTTCTCCAACGGCCTGACCCGCAGGATTAGGCTGCACTCGACAGTGTCCCCGCATTGCGGTATACCTTGCCCATGGCAAATCGGGTCACCATCTATACCGACGGCGCGTGCAGCGGGAATCCCGGCCCCGGCGGGTGGGGAGCGATTCTCGTCTCTGGGACGCTACGCAAGGAGATCAACGGTGGTGAACGACAGACGACGAACAACCGGATGGAGCTGACCGCGGCGATCGAGGCATTGAAGGCGCTCAACGGGCCGTCTGAGGTCGACTTGTATACCGACTCGACGTACGTCAAGAAGGGGATCACCGAGTGGATCAGTGCATGGAAGGCCAATGGCTGGCGAAGGCGAAGCGGCAAGCGGTGGCTCCCGGTGAAGAACGAGGACCTCTGGCGGGCGCTTGACGAGCTGGTCGCCGGCCACCAGGTGACGTTTCACTGGGTCGAGGGACACGCTGGGCACGAGGAGAACGAACGGGCGGATCAACTGGCCCGCGATGGGATCCCGCGAACCTGAGGAGACAGGATGGCAAAGGTCGTCTGTACGTCATACATCTTCCCAGAGCTGATCGAGGGGATGGAAGCCGCCGGCCACGAGGTCTGGGTCCATCCGGGGGAAGGTCCGATCCCGCGCAACCTCCTGATGGAACGGCTGGCCAATGCGGAGGCGCTGATCAGCATGCTGACCGATCGGATCGATCGAGAGCTCTTGTCTGCAGTATCGCAGCTTCGGATCGTTGCCAACGTCGCCGTCGGCTACGAGAACATCGATGTCGATGCGGCGCACGAGCACGAGATCATTGTGACCAACACACCGGATGTCCTCACCGAGACGACGGCCGATCTGACATTCGCCCTGATTCTCGGTGCGGCGCGGCGGATCGCCGAGGCCGACGCAACGGTTCGTCAGGGCGAGTTCCCGGCATGGGGTCTCGATCAGGAGCTGATCGGATCGGATGTCTTCGGGAAGACGCTTGGGATTGTCGGCATGGGACGAATCGGCACAGCCGTGGCACGACGCGGCCGACTTGGCTTCGGGATGAAGGTTCTCTACCACAACCGGACACGCAACGAAGCGACCGAGCAGGAGCTTGAGGCCGAATCCGTCTCGTTTGAGGTGCTGCTGGAGCGCAGCGACGTCGTCTGCGTTCACGTGCCGCTGACCAACGAGACGTATCATCTTTTCGATCGGGAAGCCTTCGCGCGGATGAAGCCATCGGCCATTCTTGTCAACGTCGCCCGCGGTCCGGTGGTCGACGAGGCGGCGCTGGTTGCTGCGCTTGAGCAGGGCGATATCGCGGGTGCCGGAATCGACGTGTATGAGCATGAACCGGAGATCCATCTCGGGTTGCTCGGGCTCCACGAGCGCGTCGTCCTCGCGCCCCATCTCGGCAGTGCGACGCGCGAGACACGTCGGGCCATGGCGAAGCTAGCTGCTGACAACGTACTGGCTGTGCTCGCGGGGAACCCGCCGCTTACGCCGGTCTGATTACATCCCATAGCCACTGAACGAGCCGGGTTGGTTGGTGCTGTGCTGTGCCTTCGACAGGCATCCGTCACCCCCACCCAGCCTCCCCCATCATGGAGGGGGAGGGGAAAAGAAGGGACTCTTGCATGGAGCACTCCCTCTCCCCTAGGCGGGATGAGGGAATCGTCTTCCAAATGCAATGGATCAGAAAAGCCGGGGGTGAGGGGGTGAGGGGGTGAGGACATGAGCTTGGCGTGTCCAGGCATCAGCACGAATCAGTTCGTGCTTGGCTTTCTCCGCCGCTCCGCGAGACATCGATTCGCGAAAACTCGCCTGCGGGTTCCTCTTGTACGATGTTGCTGCGTTGAAGGGTCCTGGGTCCTAGAAGCACCCGAGCTGGCAAGATGTGATGCGCAGGTCGAGCGTCTCGGCGGCGCATGCCACCGCAACGCGGGGTAGTCCGTGTTGCCTCGCGATTGCCCACAACGCGGCGCATGAGATCTGTCCATCCGAGGTTGCAGCATGAAGGGAGACAGTAACGTCGCCAGGAACCTGCTCGAGCGCCCGTGCGAGTCCCTTCTGTCCGAAGGCATCGTAGCCGAAGAGCCCCAATTGGCATCGCGAGATACGCACGCCGAGGCGATCGGCTTCGGCCCCGACCTTCTCCGGGGTCCACCCATGCTCCGATGCGATGCGGAACGCAAATGTGCAGGGAAGCCGTCCATCGCGCAGGGATGCTTTCACGGTTGTCTCGATATTGCTCATGCCGTTCACCTCGTCATGGATGTGTCACGAACGCTTCACCATACTCTAAACGCATCGCTCGAACGACCCCAGCGGATCGGATACCCTTCCGGCCGTGCTCGGGGGTGACACACATGTTGGTCTGGCTCGGATTCGCGCTGTCGATCGTGCTCCTGCTGGCTGTCTCTCGGCGCAACCTGGCGCTCGGTATGGCGATCGCTTCTGTCGTTCTTGCGGCATTCACGTTGACACCCGCTGCATTCGGTGACGCACTCTGGCGGACGATTTCCGATCCGTCGGTGCTCCTCCTCGCACTGGTTGTCGGCCTGATTCCGCTGATCGGAGGGGCGATGGAGACGTCCGGGCAGATGGAGCGGCTTGTGGCGAATCTGCGGATCGGTGTCAGGCCGTTTCTTGCCTTCGCGCCGGCACTTCTTGGGATGCTTCCGATGCCCGGTGGGGCCTTGCTCTCGGCGCCGCTGGTGGAACGCGGCGCGGGGCACACAGCAGCGGATGTCAAGGCGGCGGCCAACGTCTGGTTCCGGCATGCGCTTCTCCTTGTCTATCCCCTGGGCTCGGGACTGATCGCGTCGGCGAAGATCGCCGACCTCGATGTCTATTCGGCGATCCCGTATCTGATCCCTGCCTTTCTGCTGACGATCGGCGTCGGGTACGTGTTCCTTCTGCGGCGGGCGAGCGGACGGCTGTCGCAAAGCGGACCGTTCTCCATCCTCGGCCTCGTCGTTCCTCTGGCGATCATTCTCGCTGCTCCGCTTCTTGACCTGTTGCTCAAGGGAACGATCGATCTTCCGGTTGCCGAGATTGGCACCAGCGCCGGGGTTGCAGTCAGTCTCATCGCGGCCATCTCGATCGGGCGTCTGGGTCCTCGACAGCTTCTTGAGGTCGCTCGGCGGATGAAGCCGTGGAAGTACGCATTGATCGTCCTGGCGATGTTTGTGTTCCTCAACGTCTTCACGACATCGGGCGTTCCGGAGCGGATTGGTGCGATGACGCTTCCTCCCGTCGTTCTGTGTGTCGTGATTGGCGCAATCTTGGGACTGATTACCGGAAGGCTTCAAGCCCCGATGTCGATTGTCGTTCCGATCTACGTCTCGACGTACGGCGGCATGTCGGCGCCGGTGTTCGCGCTGACCTACTTCGCCGTCTTCCTCGGCTACGTATTCACACCGATCCATCCGTGCATTTCGGTGTCGGTGGAGTACTTCAAGACGTCGATGGGGCCGTTCTTGCGGAGGCTTGCGATCCCGGCAGCGATCGGACTCATCGCCGCGCTTGTTGTCGGGCTATGGCTGTTCCGGCTCTGAGCTGTCGAGGCGGCTGACGTAGAGCATCTGCGTCGGATAGGCGAACTCGATGTTCTCCTCCTCAAACGCCCTCATGATGGAGAGATTCACCGCCTGCTGAATGTCCATGTAGATGTTGTAGTCCGGGACAAGGACGTAGTAGACCGTCTCAAAATCCAACGAGGACGCGCCAAGCGACTTGAAATGGCAACGCTCGAATCGGGTGTTCGATTGCCCCTCGATGATCTGCCGAACCGTTTCCGGAATCTGCTCCACTGTGTCGGGTGTCGTTTGATAGGTGACACCGAACGAGAAGACGATCCTTCGTTCGTACATCCGCTTGTAGTTGCGCACGCGGCTCGACAGCAGATCGCCGTTAGAGAAGATGATTTGCTCGCCGGAAAGGCTTCGGACCCTCGTCGTCTTCAGGCCGATTCGCTCGACGGTCCCCATCAGGTCGCCAACGATGATGAAGTCGCCGATGACGAACGGCTTGTCGACGATGATCGACAGCGAGGCGAACAGGTCGGCGAGGATGTTCTGCACGGCGAGAGCGATCGCGATTCCGCCAATGCCGAGCGTCGTGATCAGCATTGTGATATCGATGCCAAAGTTGTCGAGCGCGAGAAGGAGAACGATGGCCCAAATCGCGATCCGTGCCAGGAACCCGAGCGCGGTGAGCGACGTGGCCGCAGCTGCATCGGTTTCCAGCTTCCGGCGGGCGGTTCGGCGGATCCAGAATGAGATGAAGCCGTCCCCCCAGTAGCCGGCTTGCACCAGCAACGCGACGGCGAACAACGCTTGCAGGACCGCATCGGCCGTGGCCGGAAGTGAGAGAACCAGCGACCCGGCGTACAGTGCCATCACAAGAACGAAGAGGAATTTGGTCTTTGCGAGGATCTCAACGAACAGGTCGTCGAGCCGGCTGGGTGTCTTGACGACATAGGTACGCAACCGGCGAATGAGAAGCCGCATCGCGACCCGAAGCGCAAGCCACACAAACGCGATGATCCCTGCTGCCAGAAGCCACTGCCAGACCTGATTGCTGCCCCACTCCTCCTGTAGGAACGCCATGATCCTCCTAGCCCCAGATTCGCCCCGAATCGCCGGGGATTGGGGTCGAGCGTATCGCATCTCCTGTGACCGGTTCAACTTGGCTATCGAGCCGTTCCAGGGCTCCGGTTCCGTCGCAAGCGGAGACATGGCCGCATAGGCCGGTTCCAGTCACACCGTCTGCGGGTGATTGGTGTCCGGACTGCGGGGCGAACAAAGCATCGGACCCGTACGTGCCGAAGGATACGATCGATTCGATGGACAAAATCGAGATTCTGGTTCGAGCTTCCGGAGCACGCGACGCGAAGCAGGTCGGGTCGATGAAGACCGGCTTGCTGAAGAGGATCGCTGCTGCGTCCGAGGCATTCGAGCTCGAAGAGGTCAAACGCCCGTCAGGCGATCGGCTCGCCGCGGTCCTTGTCCTGACCAGCGGGGTCGAGCGGGACGTGCTGAAACTGGTTGCGCAGCTTCCTCCTCCGGCGCTGCTGATCGCACACCCGGGGCACAACTCCCTCCCTGCATCGCTCGAGATTCTTGCGCGAGTTCTGCAAGACGGCGGCGAAGGGCGGATCCTGTTCGGAACTCCCGAAGACATCGCGACCGGACTCGAGCAAGAGGTGGCGATCGCGAACGCCTGGGAGGCGCTCCGTTTCAGTCGCGTCGGTTTGATCGGCGAGCCGTCCGAGTGGCTGGTCTCCAGCGATGTCGATCGGGCATTTCTCAAAGGGCGCCTGTCGGTTGAGCTGATTCCGATCGAGATGAAGGAGCTGCTGACACAGGTTGAGGGGGCATCGGCTCCGCGAAAAGAGATCAACCGGTTCAAGCGGGGAGCGCAGTCGGTGGACGATCGTGCCGCGGAGGACGTTCCGCATGCCGTCGCAATCTACGAAGGACTCCGACATCTCATCGATGCGCACAAGCTCGCGGCCTGCTCGGTGCGGTGTTTCGATCTGCTGGCCGAGCTTGAGCAGACCAGCTGCTATGCGCTGTCGAGGCTGAACGACGAGCATGTCCCTGCTGGTTGCGAGGGCGATCTGCAATCGCTGTTCTCCCTGTACGTCGCGTTCCTTCTCTCGGGGCAGGCGGCATTCATGGGAAATGTCACATCGGTCGATCGGCTGAGCCGAAGCCTTACCATGGCGCACTGCACCTGTCCTCTGTCGATGACGGCGCAGTATGGGGTCGCGACCCACTTCGAGTCCGATCTTGGGGTCGGTATCGCTGGGACGATCCCTGAGGGTCCGTGCACGATCTTCCGGCTCGGAGGTGAGCGGCTCGATCAGCTGTTCGTCCGAGAGGGGAGAACGGAGGAAACGACGGTTCGCGACGACCAATGCCGAACGCAGATCCGCATCGTAATCGATGGAGAGATCGCTGAACTCCTCGAAGCGCCGCTTGGCAATCATCACATTCTCCTCGAGGGGCATCATGGGTGGATGATCGAGACGTTCTTCGAGCGCTATCTCAAGTCCTAACAAGAATCTTGCCGTACTTCAGGTGAGGCGCTACCATCCTCGAAACGTGGGGGTGATCGTTTTTTGCCAGAGCAACGGAAGATGCAGATCGCGGCCGATAACGAAACGAGACGAGGACACTACTCCAACCTTGCGCTGATCTCTCACCGCAAGGAGGAGTTCATCATCGACTTTCTGTTCGTCGATCCACAGACCCAGTCGCCGAAAGGAGATCAAGCGCTGCTCACATCGCGTGTCGTTCTCAATCCGGGGCATATGAAGCGTCTCTACCAGGCGATCGGAGAGAACATCCAGCGTTACGAGAAGAACTTCGGCACAATCGTCCTTCCGCCGAAGCTGGCGTAGCGGTGAAACAAGGGATGAGGGATCGGTCGATGGACGCCGAGGGTCTGCGATGACGCGAGAGGTTCTCGTTCGAGATGTTCCGATCGGTGGTGGCGCACCAATCGTCGTGCAGTCGATGACCAACACGGACACTGCCGACGTCGGCGCGACCGTCGCGCAGATTAAGCGATTGGAGGCTGCCGGGTGCGAGATCGCCCGTGTTGCCGTACCGCGTCGCGAAGCAGCACGCGCTCTGCCTCAGATCATGGAACAAATCTCAATTCCGTTGGTTGCCGACATCCACTTCGACCATCGGCTTGCCCTTGCGGCGATCCAAGCAGGGATCGACAAACTGCGGCTTAATCCGGGCAACATTACCGACCCGGAGAAGATTGCCATCGTTGCGGATGCGGCGAATCGGGCAGAAATCCCAATCCGTGTCGGCGTGAATGCCGGCTCCCTCGACGAGCGATTCCGCGATGCGCACAACCATCCGACTGCTGAAGGAATGGTGGCGAGTGCCTTGCACGAGATCGGGCTTCTCAAGGAACGCGACTTCGATCGAATCATCGTCTCGCTGAAGGGAACCGACGTGCGGATGACAATCGACGCCTGCCGCGCGTTCGTCCGTGAGTCGGATCTGCCACTGCATATCGGGATCACCGAGGCGGGCACGGCATGGGAAGGGGCGATCCGCTCGGCCGTCGGACTCGGCATCCTTCTCTCGGAAGGGCTTGGGGACACGCTGCGAGTGTCTCTGACCGGCGATCCGGTGGAAGAGGTTCGCGTCGCGTACGAGATTCTCCGGTCACTCGGGCTGCGCTTCCGTGGTATCGAGTTTCGCGTCTGCCCCACCTGCGGTCGGACGGCAATCGATCTGGAATCGATTGCGACGCGTGTGCGGAACGAACTGGCCGATGTGGCGGACAGCCTAACGGTTGCGATGATGGGCTGTGTCGTCAACGGTCCCGGCGAGGCCCGTGAGGCCGATGTCGGCCTCGTTGGTGGTCCGGGGCAAGGGACGATCTACGTTCATGGCGAGCCGATCGGCGCTCCCATCCCGGAGGATCGTTTGGCTGACGACGTCATACGTGTTGTCCGCGAGCTGCTGGCCACTCGCACCGGCTAGCAGCCCATGTGAGTCCTGCGAATCGAGCATCTTCCCCTTTGCGATAAGGGAAGAGCAAGATGGCGGTGTGGGCGAAACCGCAATAGGGAATCCTTGCTCATTCCAACTTCTCTCGAGGCAACACGAGCAGCCATGAAGCCGGCCTCGATCTCTTGCGAGCGTAGCCTTTCGAGCGCTATGGGGTGACGGGGGGGAGACTCACACAGGCTGCTAGGCCAAAGGCGAGCGATCGACCCGAGTGACGGTTCAGCTCCGTCACGCTACCGGTTCCAACATCCGGCGTGTGACCCACTCTGGGTGCCGTCATGCGGCGTATTCTTACATTGTGAGACTACACCGAAGAAGGTGTTGCATTCTGCGGGAACCCCACGCTATAATGCCCGCCTCCTAACGAGGTGATCGACATGTCGCAGACGATGACGGAGAAGATCCTCTCGGCCCATCTTCGCGAGGGGAACCTGGAAAAGGGGCAGGAAGTCGGGATTCTCATCGACCAATGTCTGACACAGGACTCGACGGGGACGATGGCGTGGCTGGAGTTCGAAGCGCTCGGGATCGACCGCGTGAAGGCCGACCTGGTCGTGTCCTACTCCGACCACACGTCGCTGGGCTTCAAAGGGGAGTCGACCGACGACCACGCTTTCCTACAAACGATCGCATCGCACTACGGGGCCAAGTTCTCCAAGAACGGGAACGGCGTTTGTCACCAGATCCAATACGAGCGGTTCGGCGTGCCGGGCAAGACACTGATCGGATCGGACTCACACACACCGACCGGCGGCGGGCTTGGCATGCTGGCCATCGGTGCCGGAGGGATGGATGTCGCGGTCGCGATGGGCGGCGGGCTGTTCTACCTGACCGTCCCAAAGATGATGCAGATCGTCCTCACCGGAAAGCTCTCTCCGAATGTCAGTGCAAAGGATGTCGCGCTCGAGGTGCTTCGGCGGATTACGGTCAAGGGCGGCGTCGGCTATTTCCTCGAATACGCCGGCCCGGGTATCAAAACGCTAAGCGTCCCGGAACGGGCGACGATCACCAATATGGGGACGGAGACCGGAGCGACATCATCGGTCTTCCCATCCGATGAGATCACGCGAGACTTCCTGCGGATGCAGGGCCGCGAGTCCGACTGGGTGGAATTCGGCGCCGACGCAGACGCGGTCTACGACCAAGTGATCGAAATCGATCTCTCAACGGTCAAGCCGCTGGTCGCAATGCCCGGAATGCCGGACAACGTGTTCGACATCGAAGAAGTTGCCGGAACGAAGCTCGATCAAATCTTCATCGGCTCCTGCACCAACGGCTCGTACTTCGATATCAAGGCTGTGGCCGAGATACTGAAGGGCAAGAAGGTCTGCACTGACATCGATGTCATCGTGTCACCGGGCTCTCGCCAGTCGTGGGAAATGCTGATGGAAGACGGGTCATTCCTCGAACTGACCAAGGCTGGCGTTCGAATGATCGAGCCGGGCTGCAATGCCTGTATCGGGATCGGCTTTGTCCCAGGAAACGGCCACCTGTCGCTTCGGACGGTGAACCGCAACTGGGCCGGTCGTGGCGGAAGCAAGTTCGGCAAGCTGGCGCTCTGCGGGCCTCAAGTGGCAGCCGCTTCGGCACTGACCGGCACGATCGCCGATCCGCGCGAGCTGCCGACCGTCGACGTGAAGGTCGATCATCTGACGGTCGACGATTACCTGATCCTCGATCCCAAGGGCCCCGACGTCGAGATCCGGCGCAGTCCGAACATCGTGGAGATGGGGCAGCAGACACCACTCGAGCCGGTGCTGAAGGGCGAGGTTCTGCTCAAGCTGGGCGACGGGATCTCTACCGATGCGATTCTCCCGGCCGGGCCGCTGACACAGCATCTCCGTTCGAACCTGCCGGAGATTTCCAAGTTCACCTTCTACTACGAGGACGAGACGTTCGCCCAGCGTGCGATCGACGCAGGTGGCGGATTCCTCGTGGGAGGAGACAACTACGGGCAAGGGTCGTCAAGAGAGCACGCGGCGCTCGCGCCGTGGAAGCTCGGCATCAAGGCGGTGTTCGCCAAGGCGTTTGCTCGGATTCATCACGCCAACCTGGTGAACATGGGCATTGTGCCGCTGACCTGTGATACCGATCGGATTGCTCAAGGAGACCAGCTTGAGATCGATGTCTCGAATCTTGATGGTCCGTTGGTGCTGAAGAATCTGACCCAGGGGACGGAGATCCCCGTGGAGCATTCACTCTCCAATCGCGAGAAGGCGATGCTTCGTGCCGGCGGGCTGCTGGCGATGACAGCCGCCCAATCGGGATAGTCTGTTGAAGGGCGGGAAGGGCACAGCGCCCTTCCCGCTCCCCGCCTGTCAGGCGGGGAGGTGTACGAGGCGCAACCATGGCGCGACTGAGTGAGAGCAACCCACTCAATACACTGGAGAAGTCGATCCAGATCCTGACCCTCATCGCGGAATCCCCCAAGCTTCAGGTCGCGGAAATCGCTCGCCGGCTCGGTTTGCCGCGAAGCACCGCGTACCGATACATCGCCGCACTACGATCGCATCATTTGGTCGAGGAAGCGTTGGATGGCCCTGGGTATCGTCTGGGGACGAAGATCCTCGAACTAGCGGCAACGATGTCGCGGCGACCGGTCCGTGACGTTGCGATCCCGTACTTGGAACGAATCGCTCGTGAGACGGGCGAGACGACCATCCTGTGTGGGCTGCGCGAACGGCAGGGGGCCTGCCTGGAAAAGTTCGACGGACACCATGCCTTGAGAGTCTCGTACGAGATTGGGGACACATATCCCTTGCACACCAGTGCAACCGGGAAGGCAATCCTCGCCTATCTCAATCCCGATGAACGGCGCTCGATCGTCAAGGGAGGACTTGCGAAACTGACCGAGACGACGATCACCGATCCCAACGAACTGGACCGCGAGATGGCCAAGATCCGCACGGACGGATTCTCGGAGAGCAGCGGGGAAGCGATTGCCGGAACGCGCGGCATCGCGGCCCCGATCTTTTCTATTGCGGGGCGGGTGGTCGCGTCGATCGGCGCGTCGGTGCCGCGACTCCGCGGGGAGGGCGAACTCAGGCAAAGACTCATCAACCTGCTTGTCCAGGCTGCGCAGGACATTACGAAGGAGATCGCGGCATAGGGAAGAGGCATGAAGGACATCCAACGTCCAGAAAAGGAGCGTACAACGATGGGCAACCGATACATCCCGGAACCGACAGCTGGAGAGGCGATCACACGAGGGGCCGATACACTGAGCGTCCCGAATCATCCGATCATCCCGTTCATCCGCGGAGACGGAACCGGCGTGGACATCTCGCCGGTCATGATCAAGGTCATTGATGCGGCTGTGGAGAAGGCGTTCGGCGGCGAGAAGAAGATCGAGTGGCTGAAGGTGCTTGCCGGGGATGAAGCGATCGAGGTGAATCATCCCGACCTGAGCAAGGAAGAGATTGTCGCGATTCCTCCGGACGAGCGACAGAAGCTCTATCTGCCACAGGAGACGATCGACGCGATCGACAAGTACCTTGTGGCGATCAAGGGGCCCCTGACCACGCCGGTCGGCGGGGGAATTCGCAGCCTGAACGTGACGTTGCGGAAGCTCCTGGACCTGTATGTGTGCCTCCGTCCAGTGCGCTGGATTGGGACGCCTGCACCGGTGAAGAATCCGCATGATGTCGATGTCGTGTTCTTCCGCGAGAACACCGAAGACGTGTACGCCGGCATTGAGTGGAAGGCGGGCACGGCCGACGCCGACAAGGTCATCGCGTGGCTTCGCGATGAGATGGGCGTCACTGACAAGATCCGCTTCCCGAAGCAGTGCGGCATTGGGATCAAGCCGATCTCCAAGGAAGGCACCCAGCGTCTCGTGCGCGCCGCGATCGAGTATGCGATCGCCAACGGGCGCGACTCCGTCACGCTGGTGCACAAGGGCAACATCATGAAGTTCACCGAGGGCGCGTTCCGCGACTGGGGCTACGAGGTTGCGGCCGAATACCCGCAGTTCATCACCGAGGATGAGGTCTCCAAGACGCACGGCGGGACGCCACCGGCAGGGAAGATCGTGATCAAGGATCGCATCGCTGACCAGTTCTTCCAGCAGATGCTCCTGAGACCGGCCGAATACTCCGTCGTCGCGACGATGAACCTCAACGGCGACTACGTCAGCGACGCCGCTGCAGCACAGGTCGGCGGACTTGGCGTGGCACCCGGCGCGAACATCAACTACGTCACCGGACAGGCGGTATTCGAAGCAACGCACGGTACAGCGCCGAAACACGCCGGGCAGAACAAGGTCAACCCAGGCAGCGTCATCCTCTCGGCCGTCGAGATGCTTCGGTATCTCGGGTGGCAGCCCGCGGCGGACCTGGTGATGAAGGGGATTGAGGGCGCCATTGAAGCGAAGACGGTCACCTACGACCTCGAGCGTCAGATGGACGGCGCGAAGCTTCTCTCCTGCTCGGAGTTCGGCGACGCGATCATCGATCACATGGGTGCGAGGTAGGAGAACCATGGCACAGAAAGGAATTCGCGAGTACGACGCGAAACGTCTGCTTGCCCGGGCGGTGTCGGAGAAGGGCTCGGATCGGTTCCAAATGGACGAGCGGCTTGTACTCGTTACACCGGAGACCGATCTTGGAGCGCTTCCCGCGAGCCATCCGTGGCTGCAGGAGACGCGGCTGGTCTGTAAACCGGACCAGCTGTTCGGCAAGCGAGGCAAGAACAACCTGTTGTTCGTCGACAAGAGCTTCGACGAGGTGACGGCATGGATTGGCGAGCGGATGAACAAGGAAACGACGATCGAAGGAGCCGCCGGGAAGACGACCGGTGTCCTGACGCACTTCCTGATCGAACCGTTCGTGCCGCATGAGGACGAGTACTACCTGGCGTTCACAGCCGGCCACGAAGCCGACGCAATCCACTTCTCCACCCAGGGCGGCGTCGACATCGAGTCTGTATGGGACAGCGTCGTGACGATCGAGGTCCCGATCCTCGGCGAACTGAGCCGAGATCAACTCGATCAGCAGCTCGGGAAGCTGCCGAACGGCGAGCAGATCATGGAATTCGTGACGGCGTTGTACGACATCTACGTCGACTACCACTTCGCCTATCTCGAGTTCAACCCGATCACGCTTGCCGACGGCAAGCTCGTACCGCTTGACTGTGTGGCCAAGCTCGACGATACGGCGGCGTTCCAGTGCGCGGAGAAGTGGGGGAAGATCGAGTTTCCCAAGGCCTTCGGTTCGACGGCGACCCCGGAGGAAGCCTACATTGCAGGGCTCGACGAGAAGACCGGTGCCAGCCTCAAGCTGACGGTCCTCAATCCCGATGGCCGCGTGTGGCCGATGGTCGCCGGCGGCGGTGCGAGTGTCATCTACGCTGATACGGTTGTTGACCTTGGGTTCGCCGAAGAGCTTGCCTGCTACGGCGAGTACTCCGGAAATCCGTCGACCGAGCTGACCAACGAGTACGCCAAGACGCTGCTCGATCTGATGACTCGGAAGCCTGATCCGCAGGGACGCGACAAGTATCTGCTCATCGGTGGCGGCATCGCCAACTTCACCGATGTCGCCAAGACGTTTACCGGCATCATCCAGGCGTTGAAGGCGTACAAGGACAAGCTGCACGAGAACAAGGTCAAGGTCTACGTGCGCCGCGGCGGCCCCAACTACAAAGAGGGCCTAGAGAACATCCACCGCGCAGTGGAAGAAATCGGCATCCCTGTCGAGGTCTTCGGCCCAGAAACGCACATGACGCGCATCGTCTCGATGGCGCTCAAGGGAGGTAACTAATGCAGGGCTACGACCTCTTCTCCCGCGACACCAAGGCATTCATCTATGGCGCGCAGACGGCCGCCGTGCAGCGCATGCTTGACTTCGACTATCTCTGCCGCAAGGATGAGCCGAGCGTCGTCGCCATGATTACGCCGTCGCGCGGCGGCTTCGAGAAGTTCTTCTGGGGAACCCAGGAGATCACCATCCCGCGACTGCGCTCGATCGGCGAAGCCGTCAAGACGTTCCCTCAGGCTGACGTGATGGTCAACTTCGCGTCCCAGCGGTCGTCGTTTGAGACCACCATGGAGGCGTTGGAAACCGACACCATCCGCACCATCGCCGTCATCGCCGAAGGCGTGCCCGAGCGGCATGCCCGCATCCTGTCTGCCACCGCCAAAGCGAAAGGCAAATGGATCATCGGGCCCGCGACCGTCGGCGGCATCAAGGCCGGTGCGTTCAAGATCGGCAATACGGCCGGTACGATGGACAACATCAAGATGGCGAAGCTGTACCGGCCCGGGTCGGTTGGGTTCGTCTCCGTCTCCGGAGGCATGTCGAACGAGGCGTACAACATCATCGCCCGTGCGACCGACGGTGTGAACGAAGGCATCGCCATCGGCGGCGACGCCCATCCGGGCGCCAGCCTGCTCGATCACCTGCTGCGCTACGAGGATAACCCCGACATCAAGATGTGCGTGTGTCTGGGTGAAGTCGGCGGCACGGCCGAGCACGACATCGCTGCCGCGATCAAAGACGGGCGACTGACCAAGCCGCTCGTGATGTGGTCGACCGGCACCTGTGCCAAGGTGCTCCCCGGCCAAGTGCAGTTCGGCCATGCCGGTGCCAAGGCCGGCGGAGAGAACGAAACCGCCGACGCCAAGAACGCAGCGTTGCGCGAAGCTGGAGTCGCCGTGCCGAACTCGTTCGACGACTACGCCGAGAAGATCAAAGAGACGTACGATAAGCTCGTTGCCGCTGGAACCATCGTGCCCGCCAAGGATGTCGAGGCGCCGCATGTCCCAATGGACTACAAGCAGGCCAAAGCGGAAGGCCTGGTGCGGAAGCCCACCAACTTCATCTCGACGATCTGCGACGAGTCCGGTGCACAGCACAACTACTGTGGTGTGCCGATTCAGGAAGTCATCGAGAAGAAGTACGGCATCGGCGGCGTCATTGGGCTGCTTTGGCTCAAGCGCGACATCCCGCAGTACGCCCGCGATTTCCTTGAGATGGTGATTCAGATCATCGCCGATCATGGTGCGGCCGTATCGGGCGCCCACAACACCATCGTCACCGCACGGGCGGGCAAGGATCTGATCAGCTCGCTGGTCACCGGTATCTTGACCATCGGCCCTCGGTTCGGTGGGGCGGTCAACGGCGCCGCCGAGCACTTCTTGTTCGGACTGCGCAACAACATGGCGCCTCGTGAATTCATCGGCCACATGAAGGACAAGAACGTCAACATCCAAGGGATCGGCCACAAGCTGAAGACGCTGGAGAACCCGGATGTGCGCGTCGAGCTGATGAAGAACTTCGCCAAGGAGAACTTCAAGGACACGCCGCTGCTCAACTACGCGTTGAGCGTGGAAGCCGTCACGACACAGAAGAAGAACAACCTGATTCTCAACGTCGACGGCACCATCGGTGTCTTGCTCGTCGACCTGCTGAAGGAAGTGGGCTTCAGTGACGCCGAGATCGATCAGATGATCAAGATGGGCACCTTCAACGCCCTCTTCGTCCTCGGTCGCTCCATCGGCTTCATGGGCCACTACTTCGATCAGAACCGACTCGAGCAGCGGCTTTATCGCCACCCGCTCGAGGATATTCTGTACGACGTCCCAGACCGACCGGAAAAGGTCGGATAGGAACATCGAACCTGATTGGAGAAGGGGCCGGCAATGCCGGCCCCTTTCTCATTCGAGATGTCATCCAGAGGAGAACGGCATTGACCACGCGCCGTTCTCCCAAGCTCCCCAAAGGGTAGCCGGACGATCATCCCAACGAGACCCCAGCAGAACGGAACGTTCTGCCAAGCTGTCCGAAGGACAGCCGAACGACAACTGAAAAGGTCGGCTGACGTCGTACGAGAATCGCACGCTTCCAGTCTCTGATGCGATTCTCACAAGCTCGCCGAAGAGGCGAGCCGTACGATAAGAAGAGTCGAGGAGACGGCTCAGTCCGGCTCCTCTCTTCGCGTGCCGGACAGGCCGGAGGTCGTGGGGTAGCGCAAGAGCGCAACCGGCACGACGGATGAACACGCCCCCGAGTCCTAGGACTCGGGGGCTTTCTCTGCCGGAACATCATAGAGACACGAGAACGCTTGCGTTCTCGTCGCTGTCCGAAGGACAGCAGTATGACAGGACCTGAGAGGCCTGAGAAAGTCGGGTAACGATCGGTACATCGAGGCACAATAACTATGCGGCCAGCCCACAAGGGCTGGCCGCTTCTCATTCCTGAGAATGTCAATCCACTACGAGGACGTGTGCGTTCAGGGATGCAGCCAACGCAGGAGAGCGTCAGATGATCGAATCCAGGGGTCGCAACCGACCAAGGCCGGAGGGTTCGTCCCGGTACCCGGCGCATGAGGTTTCCATCGTGGATCCTTGCTGGCCTTGACAGACTAAGCACGCCTTATCAATCAAACGTAAGTCTTGTCTAGTCTGTAAAGCTGTGCGCATCGCACACGATGACCTGCCGCCGAAGTATCTCATCGAGTTGCATCAGCTCTTCCTCCCGCTGTGCTGATGCGGATGACCGGGAGGGTTACACCATTCTGCCTCGGGCGCTGTGTGTTTCCATGATCCGCGAATCATGCTTCCGTACCCGAAATGGAGATACACAGTCTCTGAGGGTGTCCTACTCAGAGACTGTGCAAGGTCCCGCTCACCGTTGCACAAACGCAGGTTCACAACCTCGGGGCCTCGTCAGGTGCGGGGCAGTAGCCTGCGAAATCGATATCTGCGGTCATTGGCAGCGGGATCTCCCAACCGGCCCAAAGCGAATTCATGAAGCTGGCCTTTGTCCCGCCGTGGCCGGCGCTGTGGGCGTCGGCGACAACGATGACTTCGAAGCCGAGTTCGCGTGCTCCCATAATGGTCGCGGCCACACAGGCGTCGCTTGACAGTCCGCACACGATCAGACGCCGGATTCCCAGTTCCTCAAGGGCGGGGCAAAGGGATTCGTTGGTGAATGGGTTCATGTCCTGTTTCTCGAACACAAGCTCTTCCGGAAGAGGTGCGATCGAATCGGGGAACCAGAGCTGGTTCGTTTCGACGTAGTCCGCGCTCACGCTGGTGTCCTGGATATAGAGGATCGGGAGAGAGGCCTCTCTCCCGCGACGAAGGACCTCGGCGACAGCATCGACGATGTAGACACCGCTGATCGTAGGCCAATCGTGATCCTTCAGCCACACATTCTGTACGTCGACCACTATGAGGGCCGTGTCGCACGCGAGCGACAGGCTGGGCACAGCGAGGACGAAAGCGATGAGAAGGACCGCGATGCAAGAAGTCATTTTGCGGTTCCGAGGGCTGTTTCGCGGTGTCCGCACCCCGTGAGGAACACGACGGCGTAGGGGCGACGTGGATGAACTACCATGCCGACATCGGCGCAGATATGCAGTGCGGAAGTGACCACAGGCTCCGTGACCCAGGTGAAACATTTGTGTAATCATGTCTGCATGAGGGTAGCTTGCCTTCGTTGCGGAATCGTCTCGGGAGCCGAAACTCCGTGGGTGCAATACGAGACGCTTTGGCAATCCTTGAGGGCAGACCCTGTATCATGCATCTCTGCAGTGTGTTCTTGCTTTGTGGCTGCTCAGCAATGCTGAGCAGCCTGTCCACATCCAAACAGAGGTGATCCTCGCACAGAATCCAATGGTAGACCCAGGCCATTCCTAGCTCCAAGCCAGCCCGAGCCCGGAAACTTCCTGATCCCGGCACTTGCGGGCTTAGCCGCTGTCCCAACTAGAACATCAGTCGCGACAGTAGCCTATGCTAGCCGTCTAGAGCTTTGCATCCCGCATGGCCTCAAGCAGTGTGAGGTCCTTGTGCTGCGGATCGGCGAGAACGCCGCACGAGGCCACGCGGTATCTTCGATCGCGCAGAGCGCGAACTGCTTCGCCAACGGATCGGCGGTCTAGATCTCCAGATCACGCGACGAGGTGTAGATCGCCAGCAACGTACGGTCGGGGGAGATCCCGATGACCCGTCTGATCTCCGACCGTGTGAATTCGACCGACGGCTGTTCCGCCTCCAGATTCCAGGGGGCGCTCCGCTCGCTGTCGGCGACAGCCAACCGCGTGTCGGACAGGAAGACCAGCTTGAATACGTGCATGCCGTCGTAGAATTGGCTCGCTTCGCTCAGAGAGGCGATAGTTTCCGGCGTGATCACACGCGTCGCTGCCGGTTCCGTCTTCATCCACAGCATGTCTGAGTGAGCTGCGCTTGCGGGTGTCGCTCTGCCGACGAAGAGGTATCCTCCTTCGGGGAGCACGGCGGCCGAGCTGAACATCATGGACGTGTACTCCGGCGTGCTGACAACCTGTTGCCACAGGAGTTCGCCGTTCCGATCAGTCTTCAGAATCAGCCCCTTGCTCGAGCACGAACCCCGGACCTCGAAATTGCCGGAGGAGAGATCGCCGCACGCGATGTACCCGCCGTCCCTGTCTTCCATGACATCCCAGAACCCTGTGTGTACGTCTTCGCCTCCGAAGCGCTTCAACCACACCTCGTTCCCGTTCATGTCCACCTTCAGCAAGACGGCTTGACGCGGGCCCACGTTCATCGACTGGATCCCGCAGACGAGGATGCAGCCGTCGGAGGTTAGGATCAGATCGAACGCTCCATCCCGTTCTCCCGGGTCCAGATCCCACCTTCGGGACCACTCGACCTCGCCTGCCTCGTTGGTCTTGAGGAGGAAGACGTCGCGATCGTCAATCGTCTTCGCCTCCCAGCCGGTGAGGACGTACCCGCCGTCCGGTGTTTGCTCGACGCCCCAACCGAGGTAGAGCATCCCCTCGCCGTACGTTCGTGACCAAACCTCGTTTCCTTCTCCGTCGGTCTTGATGAGGATGAGGTCGTTCTGATAGAGGTGAATGCCGTTCCTATAGGATGGGTAGTCATCGGCGCGAGTCCCGACCACGATGAACCCACCGTCGGACGTTTGGCGAACCATCTTGCCGACATCGTCTCCGGGCCCGCCGAAGGTGTGTGACCATATGAGGTCTCCTCCTTCGCCGATCTTGAGGAGATACAGGTCATCCTCGTTTCGAACGTACGAACCAACAACGGATCCCAGGATCACAAACCCGACATCGCTCACTTGAATGGGGGAGTAGAGCAAGCCGTCGATGCCGCTGTTGTAGTCATGCTCCCACAGGACGTTCCCCTCTGCGTCGAGGCGAAGAGCTCGCGCGTCTCCGGGGAATATCCGGCCGTCGGGGCCTGTGTTGTTTGCTTGGCCGACCATCAAGGCCCCGCCGTCCTTCAAGGCCACAAGGTCGTAGCCAAAATCCTCGAGTTCCTCACCATACGTACGGAGGGTTGCGTTTCCCAGAGGGGCGGAGAGCGTGATGACTACGGGATCCGAGACTTTGGAGGCTCCTATGCTGCAGATGACCATGGCCAACACACCGATTCCGATCGCGACTACGGCACAGAGCGTGCGCCGAGTGAGACTGCACATCATGCGTTCCTCCTTCTCTTCTCTCGTGTTTCCGGCGATGCGGCTTCGCGACGGGTTGCGCGGCCGCGAGTCAGGAAGGGCGCCCTGCACTTCCTAACCGCGTTCGCTCTCCCACGTAGGGCTCAGCTCCTCCACGAAGGCCGTATCGACCCAGTAGATACCTTCGCCGAGGAAGAACAGGTATTCGCCGCCTGGTGAAAGCGCCAGGAAGCTGCCGCACTCGTAGGGGGCTCGAATTCTCTCGGTCCAGGATCCGTCGGCGTTCTTGTAGCAAACGTAGATTTCGTCTTCGAACCCGGTTCGCGTGACGCCGATGAGCATGTACGATTCGTCCGCCGCCATCACGATGGCGAGTCTATGAGTGGCGGAGTCAAATGGTTCTCCCAGCTTCTCGGATTCGGCGAACGTGCCATCCACAAGCCTGGAGATGTAGATCTCCTCCCGTCTCGTGAACGGATCTCGCGAGAAGGCTAGCGATCCGTACGACGTCGCGCAGTGAAGTCGTTCGATCGCGTCGGTGTTGATGACCGAAGACAGGGGGATAGGCACCGACCACTCATCCTCTTGTCGCTCGACCACGTAGATGTCACTGTCATCCCGGGAGGCCGGGTTGCCGAAGACCTCGAAGTAGAGACACATCCCGTCTGGCGAGAAGACGGGGCGCTGCACCGTGCCCGCGAGATTGTCCGTGAATGAGGCGATCTCGGGTGAGGTCCACACGCCATCGACTTGCTGCATGGAGTAGAGTCGTTGTTCTTCGCCGGGCGGGTTGGTCCTCATGTTTGCGTTGGTACACCAGAAGAGCTCCTGTCCGTCCGGAGAGAACGTGGTGGCGTTGTGCTCAAAATCCGCTCGTCTGGACACCACTCCCGGCGCGAAGAGGCGAGGTGTGCTGCCCGGACACGGCTGCCCGAGGTAGGGCCCGGTCAGATCGGTGGATGCAGCCGATACGACAAAGGCAAACGACCAAAGGGCACTGAGGAACGCCCCGGCGAAGAGTGAATCGAGGATACGACGATGCACGGGTTTCCACATGACGAGAACCTCCCTTCGCTGCCGGGCGATCCGGCATCCACTTGGATCGGCGGGGCGAGCCCAGGTTCCTACGAGGCTTGGCATTCGACATCATATATGCGAGCGCATATAATAGCAAACAGAGAGCCGCTCCTAAGGAGGGTTCCTTGTCCCTGGAGTACGCCATTCTCGGCTTACTCGCGGTGGGTGCGAAGACCGGCTATGACCTGAAGCAGCGATTCGATCGATCCGTCACCGGATTATGGGCTGCGGATCGAAGTCGCATCTGCCGGGTGCTCGAGAAGTTGTGGAAGCGAGGATGGGTCTCGCAGGAGGTCGTCGCGCAAGCGGGCCGGCTGGACCGCTTGCCGCGCAGCACTAGCGGGTCGGGGCGAGGCGCGTTCTATCGATGGATGGAGGAATGTCAATCGGGTCCGCCCAGCCGGAACGGTTTCCTGGTGCAGCTGTTCTTCGCCGGGCTTCTGAGCGACGAGGAGGCGATCCGGCTGCTCGAGGCGAAGAAGCAGCGGGTTCTCGATACCCTGGAGTCGTTTCCGCAGAGCTACCGCGTGGCACCTGAATACGAGCACGACGAACTGCAGCGTGTCGACTTTTCCACTGGCTGACGCTCGATTGCGCCGTCTACATGCGCCAATCTGCCGGGATCAGACCTTGCAAAATCTGCCGGGGTCAGACCTTGTATTGTGCATCAATGACGGATATCCTCCACTCATGGCACGTCCGCTGAGGATTGAGTTCGAAGGTGCGTTGTACCACGTGACCAGTCGCGGGAATACGCGGCAGGAAATCTTCCTTGACAAGGAAGACCGGGAGAGGTTCCTTGAGCGCCTAGGCAAGGTCGTCGATCGGCTCGGATGGATCTGTCATGGCTACTGCTTGATGACCAATCACTTTCATCTGCTCGTGGAAACTCCGGCTGCGAATCTGTCGCGCGGCATGCAGCTTCTGAACGGCACCTACACTCAGGGCTTCAATCGCCGACACGGTCGAGTCGGGCACGTACTGCAGGGGCGGTTCAAGGGGATCCTTGTGGAGAAGGAGAGCCATCTGCTCGAACTGGCTCGATACGTCGTTCTCAATCCGGTTCGCGCGGGGGCTGTGAAGCATCCTCGGGAGTATCGCTGGAGCAGCTACCGTGCGACAGCAGGGGAAGAAGCACCAGCTTCCTTTCTCACCGTTGAGTGGATCTTGTCGCAGTTCGATGGCAATCTGAAACGCGCCCGTGCTGCGTATCGCCAGTTTGTGATGGAGGGGCTTGGAGTGAACGTGTGGGAGAACGTCAAGGGCGGCATCCTGCTTGGCACGGAGGAGTTCCTTGCGAGAATGGGATCGATGCTGCGAGAGATGGAGCCCGACTTCGACATTCGGAGGCGAGAGCGCTTCGCGGACCGACCTTCGCTCGCGGAGATCTTCTCCGGAGCGGTTCATCGGCACTTGCGCAACCTTGGCATCTATGAAGCTGCGTACACGTATGGGTACACACTGACGGCAATCTCCAAACACCTCGGCCTTCATCCATCCACGCTCAGTCGAATCGTGAAGCGTGTCGGAGAGGATCTGGAGGTACAAGCCAAGGTCTGAACACCCTCAAGCCATCCAAGGACCCCGCCATTGCATCGTGGTGCTTTCCACGCTATGCTGTAGCCAGAATTGGCTATAGCCAGATCTGGCTACAGGGGTGCTCAGATGGACGCGCCGTTCAAGGTTGGAGGGATTGTCGAACCTCCGTATTTCGTGGGCCGAGAGAGCGAGCTACGGTCACTTGCTGAGAACGCGAGAACCTTGGCTCAGAGTGTCCTTGTGCTCGCGCCGAGACGGTACGGGAAGTCGTCCTTGCTTCACAACCTCAGGCGAGAACTCCAGGGAGAGACAGCGCTCCTAATTCCGTATGTGAACTGCCGCGATATGATGTGCCTTTCGGACTTCCAGCGCGCGATGGTCTCCGCACTGCTTGAAGAATACGAGAGGATCTCACGTACACGGGGCCTCTTGGCGATATTCCGGCGCACTCTGAAGGAGAAGACCCTGGCGGCTCTGCGAAGTGTAGAGGAGGTCGGGGGAAGCGTTGGAGATATCGGGAAGATCTCCTTGCGTTTTCGTGAGAACGAGATCGATGAACTCGAACTGCTTCGAGGCGCGTTTCGCTTCTTTCGCTCTTTTTCAGAGGAGAGGGCGATGCGGATTGTCTTCTTGATGGATGAGTTCCAGGAGATCGCGTCGTTCAACGGTGTGCTGTTCAATCTCCTGAAGAAAGAGCTCGACGAGAACGTACAGACTCGCTACGTCTTTTCCGGATCATCCGTGCGGATGCTATCCTCAATCTTCCTGAGCGAGGATGCACCGCTCTACCTCATGGTGGCGCGACATCGGATGGAAGCTCTCAGCAAAGAGGACGTCGAGGGGTTTGTCGCTAGCCGGCTCGCCGTCGCAGGACTCCATGTCAGCAAACCCGCAGGGCTCCTATTCCACGAGTTGACGAGTGGAATCCCGTTCTATGTCCAGAAGCTCGGCCTCCTTGTTGTGCAGGCGGCGGGGCTTGGGGAGAGGACGACGGTCGACGCCCCGGCCGTGCGCCAGGCTTTTGCTCGAATGCTTGACGAGCTTGACAGCGAGTTTGAGACCCGTTGGCTCAGCCGTTTCAGCCCTCTTCAGCGCCAGATCGTCAAGGCGCTCGGAGAGCTGGGAGAAGCGACGGTGACTGAGATGGCTGCATCGATGGGGGTCGAGCGAACCGATATCTCGTCGTCGCTCCGGCGGCTTCGCGACATGATGGTGGTCCACAGCAACGGGGAGGGCTCCCATGCCTTGGTGGATACGGTCTTCGGAGCGTGGCTTCGGCAAGTGTAGCCAGATCTGGCTATAGCCATTTCTGGCTACGGCCCGCAGTCGGAACACCGACGACGGATCAGCCTTCGCAGATCCGCCTACCCAAGAAATCGGCGGCAGACGGCAGCGCGCTGGACTTTCTCGGTGATCTGGGCGCGCGGACGGCCGTGGCGGAGGTCGGTCATGATCCCGGTGGTGAGCTCGGCATGCTCGGCGTCGACTTCGAGCGGGAATGCATCGAGAGCCGCTTCGATGTCCTTGCGCACGATCGGTGGGAACTGCTTGAGGTTCTTCACGCTCAGGTAGCGAAGGCTGTCGCGCAGGTCCTGATCGACATTCACGTACGCACGTCGCACGAACGCGAGGTCCTGTGCGTTCAAGGCTGCGAGACCGAGGATCTCGGGAGGCAGGCCGATCGAGTACAGCGCGGCGCAGAAGCCAATGGCGCGTGGGAGCCGAACCGATTGCGGGCCGTCCAGCTCTCGCGAATAGCCAAACAGCCCGATATGCAGCTTGCGGGCCCGTCGCGCCGGCACGTACGAGGCGACATCGTTGATCATCGGTGCCAGCTCGTGGACGCACTTCGCGTAGCGTCGCGACAGCTTGTCGATGACGCCACGGCTGGCCTGTTCGTCGATCTCTTGCGCCGGTCCTCGGGCGGTGGCGTTGAGCTGCTCGATGGCCGCGCGGACCTCGGGCTGGGGATGGTCGTACTTGAACGCCGATTGGATCGTGAACGTCTGCACGGACGGGTACTCGGTGAGGAACTCACTGACCCGCCCGGGATTGAGATTGCCCCGGAACGGCGCCGAGCCGACGCCGATGATCGGAAGTAGCTCGATGGCGAGCTTGTGTTCGAGCCGTTCCAGCCGCTGTAGCGCGATCTTCGTCAGCAGTACGGCCGACAGCTGGCCGTAGTTCAGCGCGGGGTCGCTGCGGGCGAGGAAGACGCGCTGGGCATCGTAGCTCTTGTCGCGCAGGTACTCTTCGACGATCGCGTCGACCGACAGCAAGCGCTCAAGATCCTCGAACAGCGGGATGACGCGAATCTCATTGGGGAGATAGTCGCCGACCCACTCTTGAACCGTGATGTCGTGACAGCTCTGCTGCTCCTTGCCGCCGACGAAATCCCGATAGTAGTGGTAGACGCGGTTCAGTTCGTCGGCGCTTGATGTCATCGGCAGGATGACCTCGAACACCGGGGACGGTGCGTCGTCGCCGTACAATGTTCGCGCCGCATCGTGCGATCGAGGAATCGACTCCAGCGTTTCGATCAACACCTTTGCCTCGAGCCGCTCAACGCGCGGGTTCGGCACCCGTAGGGTCAAGAACAGGTCGCGGCCGACGGCATGGGTCCGGAAGAATGTCTCGTATCGGGTGAACAGCTTCTTCACCACGAACGCGTCGACCTCTTTGCCCTCGTAGTCCCACATCTGCTCGCAGCAGCCGAGGTGCGAGTAGGCGTAGTACGCCTCCTTGATCTCGGCTTCGCCCTCGATCACTGCGCGGTCGGCAAAGAACGGCGCTTGGGCATTGTCTGGATGTTGGGTGCTCATGCACCGGGGGACCTGCATGCTCTTGCCTCCCTGCCTAGTCCGAGGATACCTCAAGATGGTTCACCGTTGACCACACGTTGCGTACCTGGCCGCCCTGGAAAGCGAGGCCGTGGCTACGAAACACCTGAAGTGAGATCGGACGATCGGCTGCAACGCGAAGGCGGGTGCAGCAATCGGTGCACCGCACCAAGCGGTTGAGGATGGATTCGCCGTTTTGCAGGCCGATTGTCTCGCCACAGATGGGACACTGTGCTGTCATCGTTTTCGCCTCCTATCTCTTGGTCATCGTCCGCTCCGCAAAAAAAGAAGGACCACAGGCCAATCGACCTGTCGTCCTCGGTTGGATGCTCCGTCGCAGCGCTAGACCCTAGCGGCGGACGGGGAACCCAACACCATGCGGATCATTGGAAAGGCAGACGCTACGCGTCCGGTTCGTGGTCGTGCTTACGAGCCTGCCTTCCTTCGCCATGGTGAATTTAGCTTAGCCCGCGGCTTGCACCATGTCAACCGGACTGGCGCGGTTGTAGGAGTGCGGCCGGAACTCGGCATACGCGCATCGGCGCCCGGTGGGAGCCCCGGCGTACTGTCGGGTGCACTTCCTCCGAACGAGGGAGACATGGGGTTGAAAGGCTTGCCATGATCCTGTAGACTGACCGGTCGGTCGATAGCGATACAGGGTGTCCGTTGGGGATTTCCTGTTTTTTGAGTGCATTGTCTGACAAGGAGTATTCGATGAATCTGTTCCTTATCCGTCCGCGCTATCCAAGCGCGCTGCTCCGGTTCGCATCACCCGATACCCCGCTGATGCATCGTCTCTTGGCACCGCCGCGGCGGCTGCTGTCGCTTGCGGCAGCGTATCCGACCTCCTGGCAGAAGCGGGTCATCGACCTCAGTCGTTCGGCGTTTGACTCCACCGCTCTCCGCCCCGGGGATACCGCCATTCTTGGCTGGGCGCTCGGTTCGATGCGAGGGCTCCGGCGGATTGTCAAGATGTGTCGAGACGCTGCAGTGCACCTGATTCTGCCGAAACCGTCCACCCCGGCGGGGGGGACTCCTTCCCACGGGGAACTGCCTCCGTGCGGTTCTGCCGAGCGCTTGCCGCTATGGGATCTCGTCTCCTTGAACGAGTACTCCACGGTGAGTATCCCGGTTTGCGAGTCCCCCTCCGCCACACATGAGGCCGACGCGGCGCCCGTGCGGTTTCGTGCCCCCGAGGGGGTGATCGAAGAGCTGGATCGACTGCAGCGCAGCTCGTGGGCTGGCCCGATGCACCTGTATGCGCGGGATGGCTCGTGGGCTGCTGATGAGGCGCTGACACTGCTCGATGCGCTCGCACGGCGGGCGGACGGGGCCGAGCGGGCGTATCGATTGTGCGCTGAGTTCACCACGGAGGATGCGGCTGATCGGCGCGTCACCTCGTTGATGGTGAACGCTGGAATCCGCGAGGTGACGCTCACCATGCCCGTTGGAGCAGTCGAGCGTGACGGGCTCGGCGACGATCGCTCGCTGATCGGATTGGTGAAGACGCTCCAGCGAGCCGGTCTTCAGGTTCGGGGCGGCGTACCGGTCCGGGATCGACGATCGACGTGGACTGGACTTGCTCGTGATGTCACCAGGCTTCGTTTGACGGGAATGGATCGGACGCTGAGACAGCTGCTCGGTTCACCGCTTGGCGCACGACACATGGCTGTGGCGCTGCGCGCCGGGCAGTGCGCAGGACTGTCCTCCGTGGCCCGGCAGATTGGGAGCCTCCTCGCGCGATGCGTGCGGCTGGGTGTGCGGCCGGATGTGCTTCCGCTGCTTGCAACCATCGCGGCCTACTCCGAGCTGCAGTACGCGGCCGACGCCTTGGCGTAGGGGCTCGATCCGATCCGTAGGAGGAACCGATGCATAGACAGGAGATGCCTTCCCTTCGGTTGGGGCACGTCGAGGCGCGGCGACCGATCATCCAAGGCGGGATGGGCGTTGGGATCTCACTTTCCGGTCTGGCCACTGCGGTGGCGCAGGCCGGCGGTGTGGGCGTGATCTCCGCAGCTGGAATCGGGATGCTCGATCCAGACTACGCGGCGGACTTCCATCGGGCCAACAGGTGGGCGCTTCGCGATGAGATCCGGCGGGTTCGTCGGGCGACCGACGGCGTGCTCGGCGTCAATATCATGATCGCGCTGACCGACAGCGGCTCATTGACCGCGACGGCGATCGACGAAGCGGTCGACGTGATCTTCCTCGGCGCCGGTCTGCCGCTGCGACTGCCGGCTGAGTTGTCCTTGTCGACGCTCGATACCTCGCAAACCGCGTTGGTCCCGATCATCTCGTCCGGGCGTGCCGCGCACCTGATCCTCAGGCACTGGGATCGACACTTCGATCGAGCGCCGGATGGCTTCGTGGTCGAGGGGCCGCTTGCCGGAGGACATCTCGGCTTCAAGCGCGAGCAGCTCGCATCGGCGGATTCATCGCTCGAGCGACTTCTCGAGGATGTGCTCGCTGTTGTGGGACCGTACGAGGCGAAGTGCGATCGGCCGATCCCGGTCATCGCTGCCGGCGGCGTCTACGACGGGCATGACGTGCGGAGCATGCTCGATCTTGGGGCAAGCGGTGTCCAGATGGCCACGCGGTTCGTCGCCACCGAGGAATGCGATGCGGCGCCCTCATTCAAAGAGGCGTACATCCGATGCACTCGAGATGACCTGGTCGTCATCGACAGCCCGCTGGGCCTTCCCGGACGCGCGATCCACAACGCGTTTCTCGAGGCTGTGGCCGACGGCGCGCGTCGGCCGATTGGCTGCCCGTGGCAGTGCCTACGCACCTGCGATCCGCTGCGGTCGCCGTACTGCATCGCGGCGGCATTGATGAGCGCCAAGCAGGGAAACCTGGACGAAGGATTCGCCTTCGCGGGCGCGAACGCGCACCGGATCGACCGGATCATCTCCGTGGCCGACCTGATGAATGAACTTGCGGTAGACTACGCCAGAGCCAGGGTTCCAAACGAGGTGCGATGAGAGAGATATCCGAGGCGGCGCGCCAATCGGGCAAGCTCGAAGCGATTCGCAAGGCGGCGATCCGTGTGTTCGCTGTCAAGGGGTATCACGAGGCCACCGTCAGTGAGATCGCGGCTGAGGCCGATGTGGGAAAGGGAACCGTCTACTTCTACTACGCGAGCAAGGAAGACATCCTTCTGGCAATTCTGGAGTACCACTTCGATCAGATGATCGGCTTGATCGAGCAAATCGAAGAGCTCGATGTCGATCCCGCACTTGCGACGAGGATGATTGTGCGTGATACGATCCGGCGGCTCGAAGCGGACCCGGATCTGTTCAAGATCATGCAACAGCAGCCTCTTCTCTATCACGAGCGCGTCAAGGAACGGTTTGAGGTGTTGTTTGAGCAGATGGTCGAACGAATCGAGCGGGTGCTTCGCGCTGGAATCGATGCCGGGGTGCTGCGCTCGTTCGATCCTCGAGTGGCCGCCAGCGTGTTGCTCAACATCGCCGCCAGCGTTCCCCTCTATCTCAGCCTGTACAAGGATCGGCCGCAGGAACGGTTGCTCGATCACCTTGCCGATGAGCTGGGCGATCTCGTCTGGGCCGCGTTGAGGCAGCCAGATCGTTGATTGTGCTGCTTGGCTTTGAGCAAGCAGCTTGGGAGTTGCTGTGCAACTCTGGCATCCGACTGCGATGTGATGTTGCCGGTTGCTTTGGAGTTGCCTTGCAACTCCTGTCTGATGTGGTCTAAGCGTTGGTGTTGTCTACGTACAGTCGCTGGGCCTTCTCCGCAGACTCCACGATTCCCCGGATGAGCGCGGAGCTAAACCCTTGGTGCTCCATCTCATTCAATCCTGCAATCGTTACACCCAAAGGCGTCGTGACGGTGTCGATCAGCGACTCGGGGTGGGCGTCTTTCGAGAGGATCAGCTCGGCCGCGCCCTTGGCGGTCTGGGCGGCGAGCCGGATTGCCTCGTCGGCATGGAAGCCGACCTGGACGCCTCCTTGGGATGCGGCGCGGATCGCGCGGAGGAAGAAGGCAATCCCGCAGGCACACAACGCCGTTGCCGGGGTCATCTGATCCTCGGCGATGAATGCGGTGGCTCCGAGGGCGGAGAAGATCGTCGTTGCGGTCTCCCTGGCCGCCTTGGGTGTCGTGGCTTCGCACGCGAGACAGGTCATCGATTCGCTGACGGCGACGCCGATGTTCGGCATCGCTCGCAGCACGGGGAGGGTATTCCCCACATGCGCTCGCATATCGGCGATCCGGACGTCGGTCGCGGTGGAGATCAGAACCTGATGCTTGGCGTCGAGCGCCGGGGCGATTTCCTCAAGGACGGCGTTCATCTGCTTTGGCCGGACGGCGACGATCACGATACCGGCAGCTCGCGCAGCGAGGACGTTGTCAGTTGTCGTGGCGAACCCCTCATTGCGGAACGGTGCGAGCGGCGGCTCGGAACGGCGTGTGATCGTGATGGCGCTCGGTGTACGGAGGCCGGCCGCCACCAGCCCGCGCGCAATCGCGCTACCGAGATTCCCTCCACCGATGATCGTAATCCGTTCGTTTGACATCATCCACCGCCTTTCAATCACTTGGATCCTCTGTAGGATCCCGATCGATCATTCTAGCAACCAATGCCGCACTGTGCGACGGCTTCCGATCAAGGACTCAAACCGGACAAGTTGTGCTGGGTGGTGCATCCAACAGAGAGTGTCGAATGACCCGAAACAGGATAGGGAAGAACCGTCGGCGTGCGGGGGCGTCTTCCTCAGTTTCCCGCAAGTGCGATCCAGATCTGTTCGAAAGGGTGGATCTATTCACACGCGAGACGTTTCACATCATCCCAAGCAGCTGGATCGACGGGTATGCCAAGTCGCAGATTCTCGATGCGACGTGCATACAGTTGTTCTCCCGGATATCGGACCGACGATGTGTCTTCTGTGCGAGCGGTGTGCAGGTCGATCAGTGTCCGTTCGATGGCCTCCGATGCCGTTCGATCGATCAATCGGGCGCCGACAGCGATAAACACCTGCGATACGCCGTATTCGGCGTTTTGTGACCCAAGGTCGCATGTCGATCGACCGGCGGTCAGAATCGTCGCTAGCAGATCGAGGATCAACGAGAGTCCGCTACCTTTCCAGAAGCCGATCGGCAAGGCACGTTTCGATGCCAGGATCTCTGCAGGATCGTCCGTCATCTCTCCCGTGTTCGCTATCCCGCCTGGCACGGGAAGCCTCTTTCCTTGTTGGGCGGCAGTTTCCAGGGCACCGTAGGAGAATTGAGAGATCGCGCCATCATAGAGGATGTGACATCCGTCCGAACGCGGGATGGCAGCCGCGAAAGGGTTGTTGCCGAGTTTCGGTTCTACGCTACCCCACGGGGGGACATTGGGCTCGGTATTCGTGAAGCAGAGGCCGATCAGGCCAGCGTCAGCGGCCTGCCACGCATAGCTGCCCGCACGCATCCAGTGGTTCGATTCTCGAAGCGCAACACACCCGAGCGAATCAGGCGATGCGAGATCTATCGCCCGTTGCATACACTGCTCAGCGAGGAGAGGTCCGGGGCCCAAGTGGCCGTCCCATCGTTCTAGATTACCGTGACTACTGACACGCGTTGCAATGCCCCCTGGATTGATCCACCCGTTGTCGATCCACTCGAGGAAGCGGGGAAATCGATTGAGACCGTGGGATGCAATACCGACGAGGCTGTTCTCCGCGAACAACGCCGCACAGCGAAGTGCGCGATCCGGGGAGAACCGCCGGTCCATGAGGCAACGCGCTAGCAATCGAAGCATACGCTCGTACGGAACACGTTGCGCCATCGGCCTGCTCCTTTCACACGGTAGGTCCCCGAACGAGTAGCTCCCATATCTGAACGCCAGGTGGTGGATAGCGCTCAAGGTAGGTTGGTCGCCCCGAGGCCGTTTCGAGAGCACGGTTCCAGATCTCCTCCGAAACCTGCTCGAGCGGCATGTTCCCTTCGAGAACGCCTCCTGCATACAGGTCGAAGTACGATCTTGCACTGCTGTCTCGTGGGTTGCTAAGCAGCTTGAGAATCGGGAGAAGCTGCATATTCCCGGTGTTCGTCCCAATCAGCGATGGAATGCTCGCTGGCAACCCTCCACCGACGCTGAAGATGAGCAGTTGGGCGCCTGCCGCGGCCCACCCGAGAAGAAGCTGTGGTACGTTTGCTGGGCAGTCCATCAAGTGAAGCCCAGGTCCGTTCGGTGCCTCTCCCCAGGAGAAAACGCCAGCGATTGGGCGTGCTCCTGTCTTGAGGATGCCGCCGAGCGATTTCTCTTCGAGCGTGGTGAGACCTCCCTCGATGTTGCCTGGAGTCGGCTGTGTTCCTCTCGGATCGACGCCGATGGCGTTGATCCTCTGGATTGTGTCCTTCACTGCGAGGTCGATTGCATGTCGGACTGCCGGCGTTGCAGCGCGTGCCATCAGCAGATGTTCCGCCCCGATCAGTTCCGTCGTTTCCGAGAAGATCACTGTACCGCCTTCATCGATCAGTTGATCGACAGCGCCTCCGATTGCCGGATTACCAGCAAGCGCCGATGTTGCATCGGATCCCCCACACTTCACCGCGAGCGTCAGATGGCCTATTCCTACTTGCGTGCGGGGCTGCTGGGACAACTCCCGAGATTGATGCTCCAACCATCTGCGCCCCTTTGCGATTACATGGTCCCAACCACCACACGACGCGACCGTCAGGCATTCAACTGGCTTCTTTGTGACTGCAATCCGGTCTGCGATGTGCTCCGCATCCAGTGCATCACATCCGATACCGACGACCAGCACGGCGCCGGCATTCGGATTCCGCCCGAGACCAATAAGGCACCGCATAGCAGCATGGTTGTCATCTCCCAGGTGGGCGCATGGCTGCGTATGAAGAAGTGGGAATGCGCTATCGATCCCTGACGCGCAACGTAGTGCCAGTTCATTGGCGCACTGTCCAACGGGCAAGACCAGCGCCAGATTGCGGATTCCGACTTGCCCGTCACGTCGTCGGAATCCCTCGAATCCGTTCCCTGAGATCACCGATGCATCCTTAGACCTTGGCGCTTCGGAGGTTGTGTACGTGCACGGATTCCCCAACGGCAATGGTTTTCGATGTACACCCGATAACTTCTCCGAATTTTATAACGCTTTCATTTCTTGCCATGGGGTAGACGGCTATCTTGTGGAATGGATTGATCGAATCACACGCTACGACGGTCTTCAATAGAGTGAGTTCAGGATCGAGAAGCTTCACCGCGTCGCCGGGCTGTACGGGATCAAGCAATGTCGCAACGGTATCCCCACGGTCCATCACAAGCGCTTGTGCACCAATATCGGTTGATTCCACAATCAGTCTTCCCTTTCGCGTTCGGGTTTGACGATCTTCGCTATGCGCCTGAGATGAGCAACTTGCATCGCACGGATGGAATGTCGGGATGCTGTTTCAAGAACCGCATGCCGTGTCGACGATCTACCGAACGATCCGAAGTCCGTTGCCACGGAGCACGCGCTTGACTTCATCCGATGTAGCGCAGACAACGTCTCCAGGATGGGTTTGCTTGATTGCGGACAGCCCTACACCGAATTCCACCCCATGCGCTGCGCCTTCAGCCAAGTACCCGTACAAGAAACCGCCGACAAACGAGTCACCAGAGCCGACCCGATCGACGATCTCGATGTCAAACATTGGTGCTCGATGGACGGTATCGGTCTCTGTCTCGTACGCAATGGCCGTCCAATGATTGCGCCAGACGGTGAGATTCTCGCGCAACGTGATCGCGACGATGCGAAGGTCGAATGTCTCTGCAAGTCTACGAGCTACATCCTCATAGGTCTTCTCCTCGATGCCGAAGACACGCTTGGTATCCTCCTCCGTGGCGAACAGGATGTCTGTCTTCGTGGCGATGTCCGTCATGACCTCTCGGGCCTCTTTCTTGGACCACAGCCCGGCACGGTAGTTCAGATCAACACAGACCGTGACGCCTGCCTCTCGGGCTGCCTGCACGGCCTCCAGTGTCGCTTCGGACGCTCCACTTGAAAGCGCGGGTGTTATGCCGGACGTGTAGAAGAGCTTGGTCCCGTCGAGGATGGAGGGCCAATCCACCATCCCGGGATGGATCTTTGACATGGCCGAGTAGGCGCGGTCATAGAGAACCGAGCTGGCACGCGGCGAAGCACCGTACTCCAGGTAGTAGACGCCGACCCTGTCTTTGTCTGTCCAGACGACGCCAGATGTGTCCACGTTGTTGACCGAAGCACACCGAGCGACCGATCGGCCCATCGCGTTTTGGGTCAATCGAGTGACAAACGATGTCTTGAGCCCCATTTGCGCTGCAGCCACGGCTGCGTTGAGTTCGGAACCTCCGACATGTACGTCCAATGCATGGGCCAACTCGAGTCGCTGGAAATCGCGGGAGGACAGCCTCACCATCGCTTCGCCAAATGTCACTAGGTCAATCGCCATCAGTCGTGCTCCTTCGATCAAACGCGTCGATTTCTGCGGCAACCTGCCTTGCACGTTGCCGGATCTTCTCTGCTGTGCCTTTGCTAAGCCACGAGCCGATGCACACGGCCGCCGCACCTGCTTCGAGATACTCACGCAGGTTGTCTCCGGTAATCCCGCCCGTGGGCACGAGCGGAATGTCGGGCATGGGGCCGTGGAGGTCCTTCAGATAGGCTGGGCCCAGCCGGGCTGCCGGGAATAGCTTCACCAGGTCTGCTCCCCAGTCCCATGCCGCCAGCACCTCGGTCGGCGTCATTGCGCCAGGAATCGCAGCGATGCCGTGCGCATGTGCGCGATCGATGATCTCATGGCGGCAGACTGGAGACATCACAAAACGCGCCCCGGCGTCAGCAAATGCATCGACATCCGCTGCAGTTCGGACAGATCCTGCACCGACAACTGCATCCGTTTCACGGATCAGCCGCTCAACGAGCCGGGGAGCAGCTGGAATCGTTTGCGTGACCTCAAGTACGCGGACTCCAGCGCCGAACGCTGCAAGGGCGTTTGCGAACACGGTATCTGCGTTACTCCCCCGAAATACCGCGACCACACGCGCGGATTGAAGCAGTTCCCCCATCTCTTGCCTGACACTTCCTAACAGCATCCTTCTTCCTTTCCGCGTTCAGATCAGCGAGTCAGCCACCCGCCGTCAACACGTATGATGGTTCCGGTGATGTAGGCGGAAGCCTCAGAGGCGAGGAAGACGACGGCTCCCTGAAGATCCTCCGGCGTGCCCCAACGATCCATCGGGACACGGCTCAGAATTTCGCGGTTGCGATCCGGATCCGCACGAAGCGGCGTGGTATTGTCGGTAGCCATGTAGCCTGGGGCGATTCCATTCACATTGATTCCGTGTGGCGCCCACTCGTTGCCCAGGAGTCTTGTGATGCCGGCGACGGCGCTCTTGCTTGCTGTGTAAGGTGCGACGAGGATGCCGCCTGAGAATGACAGCATCGAACACACGTTGATCACTCGTCCTGGACGCCCCTTATCGATTAGGGCCTTACCGAACGCCTGTGTCAGAAAAAAGAGCGACCGCAGATTGACGTTCATGACGGCATCCCAGTCAGCCTGGGGAAACTCGTGAGCAGGGTGCCTGCGGATAATCCCGGCGTTGTTGACGAGGATGTCGAATCCTCCGAGTTCGGTCGTCGCAGCGGAGAGGATCTTCTCGATGTCCGATGTGACAGACAGATCAGCTCTGGCTTCGACAAACCTTCGGCCGAGCTGTTCGATCCGTTCGCGCGTCTCGTCAAGCGGCGAAATCACATCAACGCCTACGATGTCGGCTCCCGCCGCAGCCAGTCCTGCGGCCATCCCTTGGCCGAGACCTCTTGCGGCCCCTGTCACGATGGCGATTTTCCCATCCAGTTTGAACGTGTCGATCGTCATGACAGATTGTCCTCGATGTTCTTGATCATCGGAGTCGCGCGCGAAACCCAGCCAACATTCGGGTCGTCCACCGTGGCCTGCGTTCGCGTGTTCCCGGCGAGGAACCACATGTAGTACGTCGTGTACCCTGGGGCGGAGACGACCGTGTGATATCCCTTGGGCATCATCAGGATCGTATCATCCTTGACGGTGTAGACATCGTCGATGCTCTCATCATCGGTATAGTACTTGGCAAGCCCCCACCCATCGTTTGGGGTGACGCGGAAATAGTACATCTCCTCCATGAATACCTCGTGAGGCAGGTTGTCCTGCTCGTGGCGATGTGGCGGATAGGTTGACCAGTTGCCTGAAGGCGTGTATGTTTCACCGACGATTAGCCGGCTGATTCGTCGCCCCGGATGCTGCCCCTGCACAAGAATCTGATGAAACTGGCGGGAGAAATTCGAGATGCCCCACTTGCCGGTTTTCACTTGATCGGGTTGGATGAGAAACGGGGCGGAGCCGTCTGTCGCTTTGGCCATCGGGAGGGCTGCCTCAAACGCGTGCCCGTTGGCAGGCACGGCAATCTGGAAGGGGCACTCCGGCGGCATATAGACAGAGTGTGGTTTCCCCGCAAATACGTTGGGGCGTCCACCTACACCGGTGAATTCAACGCCGCATGCGGTGATATCCGCTTGGCCGGAAAGCACGACAAGAAGTGCTTCACGATCTCCGGTGTTCCCCTCATACGTTCCGCCTGGTTCTAATGCCAGTTTGGCGAAGTCTAGCAAGTCGCATGGATTGTTGGCTAGCGGGTTCAGCCCCGCTTGGTTCCCTACGTGGTCGAAGTACATAGTATTGCTCCTTTCGAAGGTACGGTTGTCATCGGAATAGAATGCTCGGCAGCCACTCGCTCAGTGCCGGAAGGATCGACACGAGGATCATCACAATAAAGTTGGCCACCAAGAAAGGCAACGCTGCCACGAATGTATCCGTCAACTCCAATCCGGCGATCTTGTTTGCGACATTGAGACACTGTCCTACCGGCGGGGTTGCCAAGCCTACAGCGAGGCCGACGATCAGCACTGCCCCAAACTGGATTGCGCTGATCCCCATCCCCTGGAACGCAGGGAGAAGGATCGGTGTCAGCAGGAGTATGGCCGGACCGACATCGATGAAGTCCCCGACAAAGAATAGCAGGGTGGAAAACACCAACAGCACGGCATAGTTCGGGATGTTCAAGGAAGAGAGGAAGTTTGTGATTGCCAGCGGCACATGCTCTTTCACGAGAATCCATGTATACAGGCGGGAGAATGATGTGATGATCATGATCGTTGCGCTGATCAGAATGCTCTGCTTGATCAACCGTGGAATCGCCTTTAGCTTCAGTTCGCGATAGACGAAGAAACCAATGATGAATGCATAGAGAACCCCCATTCCAGCTGCCTCGGTTGGCGTTGCAATGCCGAAGGTGATCGTGCCGACCACTGCGATGGGCATCAGCAATGCAGGGATTGCGCGGCCGGTTCGTCGAACGAATTCCCCCCAAGAGAGAGAGATCCTCTCGATCGGCCACTTCCCACGGTATGCAAGAATGACAGCGATCACGATCATGATTAACCCGATCATTAGGCCGGGAAGCGCGCCCGCCCAGAACAACTTCCCGATGGATGCACCGGAGGCTACACCGAAGATCACCATGGGAATACTTGGAGGGATAATCATACCCATGGTCGACGACGCGACGGTGATTCCAGTAGCGGTCGTGTTCTTGTATCCCTTATTGACCATTTCGGGGATCAGAATGGCGCCAATGGAGGCTGTGTCCGAGACGGACGAGCCGGAAATCCCCCCGAAGATCATGCTGGCTATGACGTTCACGACGGCCAGGCCCCCACGGATTCGGCCGACGAAGATGCAGCCGAAATCGATGATCCGGCGCGTGATGCCTCCTTGATTCATGAGAAGCCCCATCAGAACGAACAACGGGAGTCCGATCATCGCGAAGGAGTCCGTCCCGGCGAATGTTCGGAGCGGCAGGATCCCGACAAGATTCGGCTGATAGATGAGGAAATACAAGACAGCAGAGATTCCCAGGGAGAAGGCAATGGGCACGCCTAACACAAGCAGACCGAGCAAAGAGCCGAAGAGGACAATCATCTCGCGTTTCCTCCCCACTCTCGATCAAACAACGCGTCAATGGCATGGTTCAGCGCGTACAGCGCAGATAGGCCACACCCGATCGGTAGGGCGATCTGAACGTAGCGCAACGGGAACTTCAGTTCCTCAGCCAGGTTGCCTCCCGTAACGCCGATCCAACGAAAGCTAAGCAATAGAAGGTAGATATGCAGTGCGACGACCAGCAGATCCCCGCCCGCGGCAACCGCTCTTCGCAGTGGGCGCGGGAAATGCTTTGTAGCGAGATGAATGGAGATGTGCTCTTGGCGTCCGATCAGCACACTGGAACCAAAGAACGTCGTGTAGATGAATGCGAACCGCAGTAGCTCATTGCCTCCCGGAATGGATGAATTGAAGAAGTAGCGCATGACCACGAGAAGGATGATTAGCACCGCCATGCACAGAAACGTCAACCCAATGGTTGCATTGAGCGCTGCATCAATCCCTCTCTTTGCTTGCCGCTTCCACTCCACTACAATCCCTCCTGTCGCCGCTGCTCTCGGCAGCGGCGGCGTAAGTGGGGCACAGGCCCAAGCGGACCTGTGCCCCCAACCCTTGCTCGCAGGCTAGTTGCCAATAAAGGCAAGAACCGAATCGAGCAACTCCTGCGTGAATGTTCCCTCGTCGAGGTAGTACTGCCAGACCGACTGCACCTTATCTGCAAAAGCAGTTCGAGCATCGGCTGTCAGCTCATTGACCTCGAGATTTGCTGCGATGGTTTCGTAAGCTTCCATCTCCTCAGCGAGCCAGATCTTGTCGTTGTAGATCATGGAAACTCTGGCTGCGTAGGTGACGATCTTTTGCAGTTCGTCCGGAAGCGCCTCGAACCATGCGAGATTGATGAAGAACGGATTTGGATGCACTTGGTAGTTCGAGACCGTCAGGTAGGTTTGCACCTCGTAGAACTTCATCTGCGCGATGTTGGAGTAGGGGTTCTCTTGTCCGTCTGCGACACCCTGCTTCAGCGCCACATAGACATCGACGTAGGGGATACTCTGACGGTTGGCCTCCAACGCATCAAACGTCCGCATGATCGAGTCAATCCCGGGCGTTCGCATCTTCAGCCCTACCATATCCGCAGGGCACGTGATCGGCCGAACGGTATTCGTCCACTGGCGGAAGCCGCCCGCAATCCCGCAGGCAGGAACATAGTACCCATTGGCTTCGGCCTCTCTGTTGATCGTATCGCCGACTTCGCTGCGCATGACCTCAAGTGCCTGTTCGGGCGAGTCGAACAAGAACGGCAGCGTGTAGAGCAAGTAGGTTGCGGTGGCGACTTCGAACTTGCCGCCCTCAGTCGCTTGGACGACGCCGAGTTGGACTGATTCCATAACTTCCGCTTCGGTTCCCAACTGCCCTCCGGGGAAGACCTCGACGTCGATTGTGCCCTCTGAGGCTTTCTCCACGATTTCCTCGAAGAACAGAAGTGCCTTATGGCGTGCTGATGTCTCTGGCTGGGAGTGCCCGATCGTCATAGTGTAGTCGGCTGCTGCGGCCGCTAGTCCGAACACAAGCACCAATCCCAGTGCAAGAACTGCTAGCTTTCGCATCTCTCTTACCTCCTTGTAAGTCTCCTGGGTTGCTCTTGCTTCACACGCACTGCAGATCTAGTGGATTCAGGCTCGTGCATCACCTCCGTGATTGACAGAATGGTCTGCCTGATAGCCCAATTGCCTTGAGATGTCACTTGCTGTACGAACGACCGCATTCGCAATGCGAGTCAATTCCTTCCCGCGAGCCCGTGATGCGAGAAACGAAGTGCTAATGGCTGCGACAACCCGTCCGCTGACACTTCGGACGGGCGCACCAACGCAGGCGCCACCGAGCTGCAATTCCTCCAACTCCAACGAGTACCCTTGTTTCCGTACCTGTCGGAGTTCATCGATTAGGCGGGCATGGTCGGTGATCGTGTGATCTGTGGCCTTGATGAACTCAACGGCCTCAAGAAAGCGCTCGAGATCATAGTCAGGAAGGTAGGCTAGCAAGACCTTGCCGAGGGCGGTGCAGTAGCATGGCACTCGGAGTCCGACGACCTCTTTGAGGATGACGTTCGCCTGAGGTCCGCCTTCCTCTTGTTCGAGGTAGAGGACCTCGTTTCCGTAGAGCACGGCAAGTCGAGCATTTGCCTCGACCTCTCGACTTAGTGTGACCAGTTCCCGACGTGCAACTGACCTGACGTCGTAGACCTGATTGATCTCTCCAACTCGCTCGAGAAGCTTCAACCCGAGCCGGTATCGCTTTTGCTCGTTGACTTCGAGATAGCGGTGTTCGACGAGTGTATGAAGAAACGGATAGAGAGTTGTGGGGGGAATACCCAGCTGATCGGAGATCTCTTTCGCACTGAGTGATTGGATCTCACGCGTGAAGAGATCAAGGATTCGCAGCCCTCGATCGAGGGATTTGTTTCGCTGATGGGGTCTCTTCTCCATACACACCTCGTATATGTCGAGCGCAACTCAATATATACGAGCATACGTCCGAAGTCAAGCACGGCGAGCTGATCAACGCCCGCTTATGGACTCCTCAGACCCCGTCTACGGGCTATCGCACAGGATGCAGGATTGAAATCACCGTCCCGCGGTTCTGACGGACGGTGCTCAGGTTGAGTCAACCGAGCGATCTTGTGCGACCGCTCGTGTGACCACGACATCGATGCCGGTACCGACGATGTCGCGAGCGACAAGGTCACCGATGGCGACCGGAGCAGTGAGCGTGACTGTGCGGAGCGCCTCGCGGGCAGGGACGAGAGCCTCGCGGGGGATCGGCGCGGCGGTCTTGACGCTGGTCTGGGGCTGGACGCCGTTGCGGACGAGCACCGATGTGGTCAGCGTTCGCTTCGGATGAAGCAGCTCCTCGAGCGCGTAGCCTTCGCCCTTTGGACACAGGTTGCCCTCGACGAGGATCGTCTCGGCAGTCGGGGCATCGCCATAGGAGACATCGAGCTCGCAGCCGTTCGGGCAGAGGATGCAGATCATCGGCTTCGTCGTCATCTCAGGCGTACCTCCAGGCGGTCGGCCTCGATCCCGCCTTCGCAGCGGACGTCGAGTTGGACCATCGTTGCAGGATGGGCGTGGCGAAGGGCTTGTGTGGCGAGGGTCTTCCCGCCGGCGAGGACCTCGGCGGTCTTGTGCTCGCTGGGCGCGGTCACACGAAACGATAGGAGAACCCGTTTGGCCGTTCGTGCCACGGACTGTGGAACGGTGTAGCGCACGCCGTCTCCGGGTTCGACGGCTACCTGCCGGCTGTCGCCCACGTCCGTTTCGCCCAAGGCGTAGCCAGCGGCGCTCCGGCCGGCGCGCTCTCCTTCCTCGGACGCCCAATCGGCGAGATCATGAATGTGAAGCACGTTCCCGCAGGAGAAGATCCCCTCGACGTTGGTCATGTAGCGTTCGTCGACGACGGCGCCGGACGTCATCGGATCGAGAATGACACCGGCACGCCG